>ERZ1740068.87-NODE-87-length-58422-cov-9.301163_pt1 | contig 58422 bp, 52 predicted proteins | sample MGYA00581735_ERZ1740068 | MGnify/ENA primary metagenome ERZ1740068 (study PRJEB43018, sample SAMN04849740) | marine metagenome | isolation source: floating plastic debris | place: Pacific Ocean | collected 2008-08-30 | study: EMG produced TPA metagenomics assembly...
TAGCGGTTAGCCGTTCTGCATCGGGAAAAAATGCAGGGAAGAGCGGTTTTGCTGTCATGAGGGGATGGATTGGGGGTATGGAGAGTAAGTGGGGAATGTAAGGAAGGGGCATGAAAGTTGGTGCGATTGAAATAAGGTTGACAGGCGCCAGCTGCAAACTGGCGCCAGGTTGAAAATAAGAAAGGCGTAGATGGAAGTCTACGCCTTGCTGGAGTGATATTTCAGAGTTGACTGGTTTAGTTGGCGGGCTTCAAAACGCCATTGTCATTCCACAGATCTGCAGTTTGCAACCCAGTGAGGTCAAATGATGCTGTGATCCATGAACCATCTATTTTTTGTGCTTCACAAGTCAAAACGATCTCAATGGACCTGGAAGTCAATTCCCAGCTACCTCCAGGTTTAAAGCCATCTTGTGGAGCGTTTTTATCGGTTGCTTTGATGACACCATTGTCATTCCAGAGGTCTGGATTGGCTAAAGAGGTTAAGTCAAAGTCATTTTGGATGTAACTTCCATTGAATGCTTGTGCTTCACATCTCAGGGTGACCTTAATATTTGTACAGGTGAGTTGATAACTTCCCATGGGCAGGAAACCGATGGCAGTTGCAGGTGGCTGGCTTACGCTTTTACTGTCCTTTGCCTGCCTGTTAGTGACTACAGTGACCGTGGCAGGTAATCCAATGGGCTGATTATCAGGGGTGTGTCCCAAAAACTGAAAATCTCCACCATTTGATGGAATATTGGTAGCAAGCCGGATACTTTCTCCACTTGCTGTGGTTACCTCTACCGTGTAGGCAGTCACCGGGATTCCCTTGTTGCCTGTCAAAATTCCTTTTACTTCTACAGCTGCGTTATAGATCGCTGCTTCACTAATATTTACTGTTGGCATTTTTTCATTGATTTTGATTTCCTACTCTTCGGGCAATAGGCCCATGGCTTTCCGCCGCGAGCTTTTCGGTATCTGCTCGCATCCTGCGGGTTGTTGCGCAGGAATAGTTTGTTTTTAATCCCTGAGGGATACCTAACCTGTCTGCCGATAGGCAGGTTCCCCGACTCTTGAGTCGATAAGAAACTATTGGCCGACAGAGATACCCCGTACCCTTGGGTGGGGGGTTGGTTCATTTGTTGAATATTATTGAGAAAGAGACTTCTGCATGTTGAAGATGACCGATAGCAGAGGTACAGACTATTGCCTGTACGTGCTTTTCTCCAGATTTAAACTACACCCTGGAATAGGCGTGGGCCGTAGTGGAAGGGTAGCCTTGGTCCAATACCACTTTGTATCTTTCTCCCTTTTTGATAAGAGTAGTAGCAGTGTTAGTGAGTACAAAGACATCAGATTGTACATAGAAGTGAACTGAAGCAGTGGCCATCCTGTACTCATTATCATTTGAGTCTATCATAATAATTTCTACTACCGCTCTACCCTTATTGGTCGCATCAAGTTGAGCAACTACAGTGGTATCATGCTCTGCTTTGTACACTTTGTCAAGTTCGATGTTTTGATAAATTTCCATAATTAATTTGTCGTTATTCTTATTCTACTCTTTAGGATCTATTTTTCCTGGCTTTTCGATTTCCGCCTCCTGTGATGTACTGCACAGGAACAGTTCGTTTTTATCTCCTGATCCAGTCAGGAGCTATGGGTTCTGCTCCACTTGTAATGACCTTCATTGAGATGACCATCTTGAAAAAACTTTTGATGATTCAAAGTTGCGGTGAAAGCGGGCGGCTTTAATCAGGAGGAATAGGGTGAATGAGAGATACTGCTTTTGGGGTACGGCGGGGATTAAGTGTAATTGAGCTGTTGAAATCGCTCAAAAGACTCGATTATGGGATAAGTATAGATTGGAGTCGGTAGTTAGTTAGCATAATGTCCAATTGGGGATATTTTAGTCAGATGAACAATCACAAATCCTGTGGGCATACAAATGATTATATGTATATTGAACGATAAGATTAAAAAAACAGACACCTCATTGTGCGCGAAACCCCATTGCAGTATCTGAAGGAGTACCTCTTTTGGGGTATTTGAAATCGAGTATCCTAACCGAATATTGTATTGAATCAAAAAATAACTATTCAATGAAAAACACTACATATCATATCAAATTTGACGCTAAGCCAGAACATGATCGAAACATAGCAGGTTTTATCGCCATCATTAATGATATCATAGAAGGAACACGTCAGCCTGGAAAAGGGTATTCAGTTGATAGTCCTTTTGATGTGAAAAGTTATGTTCATTTTGGTACGGAAATACCTGACAGCTTCCTTGCTGATATTGGTTTCAGCGACACTGAACAAATGGTGTACTTTCAGTTGGACGCGTGGATGGATCCAGTACATGCTATTCCTACGCATTTTGGTGGAGTACCTTCTAGTGTTTCTCCAGGATGTATAACTGAAATGCCCTGGGAGAATAGTGTTAGTGGCTATAAATTGCCCCTTAAGATAGCTGCTGGAGCAACAGTTTCGACCTTTAGTTTTGATATTGCGTTCACTATTCAAGACAATCGAGATGAACATAATCCAAAGACTTATTATTGTATAATTGACCCTCAGATGAGAATCAATAATCCGCATATGTTGGAAAAGAAAGAGACTACCGCTAATAAAGAGTTTGTGAGAAAAAATGAGAATTGAAGGTTTCAATACTTACGCTAGAATGGAAATCCTGCTTGTCGGGATTTTTCTGTTGTTTGTAAATCCTTGCATCTCTCAAAATCAATTGACTGCAGATAGTTTGAAAGTAATTTTCTCTGTAGAAAATAATGATTCAATCAAGATTGAGCTACTTAAAAAACTATCATTCCACGAGATTGGCGATCTGTTGCTGGGATTGGAATACGCTGAAGAGTTGATTAGACTGAGTAAAGCAGCTAACAAACTGGGCGCTCAGTCCACAGGTTGGCTTCAGAAGGGGAATAAACATTGGAATTTAGGGCAAAGTGATAGTGCACTTTCTTCATTTCTGAAAGCTGCAGAAATTGCGAAGCAAGCTGACTATTTAAGCGGACAAGGCACTGCTTACAACGGGGTTGCCAGTTTATACACTTCCATCGGGAATCATGAAAATGCCATATCTTATTTCCGCCGATCAATCACAATCTTTAGGCAAACCAAAGATTCTACTCAATTGGCAACAGCCATTTTTAACCTGGGAGACACATATTTGACGGTCAATCAATATGACTCCGCACTACTTTACCTCGATGAATCTGGGAAGATTTTTGATCAGCTCGACTATAAACCTGGTCAGGCTTATACTTTTGGAAATACTGGAATGGTCTACGCAAATCTTGGTGACTACAGATTAGCTGAACAGAATATCAGTAAGGCAATAGTGATTCTTGATGAAATAGAAGATTTTTATCCCATCTGCGTTTATCTCCTTACCATGTCAGATATCTTCCGGGATCGCAGCGATGCCTCAGAAGCTTTGTCTTACGCCCAAAAAAGCCTCTCTCTCTCCACCAAATACCAACTCAAGCAACAAATCTCCGATGCACACCAAAAACTTTCCGAACTCTATGAACAGACTGGCGAGCTGGATAAATCCCTGTCTCATTACAAAGACTTCATTGCCTATCGGGATAGTGTCATCAACTTGAAGACCGTGCAGGAGATGGCAGACATGCGTACGGACCACGAAGTGAGCCTCAGAGAGAATAACATTGAGAAACTGAAGCAGGAGAAGGAACTGCAGCAGACCTATATTTTTGTGGTCATTGCGTTGTTTTTGCTCTCCATTGCAGTGGTCCTGTATTTCCGCCAGCGCTTTCGCACTACCCGTATTTTGGCAGAGGCCGAGCGGGTGGCGTATGGGACAAAAGTCAATAACTTATTAAAGCACCAGGAGACCCAGGCACTGCAGGCCATGGTGCAGGGCAAAGAAGAAGAACGCAGGCACCTGGCCAAAGAATTGCACAATCACCTGGGGAGTTTACTGGCTACCGTCAAAGTAAACCTCAACGGCCTCAAAAGTGCAGATCAATCGAAATACCAAACCATCCTAAAGCTCGTAGACCAGGCCACACAGGATGTGCGTAATATTTCCCATGAATTGAACATGGGCGTATCGGAGGATTTTGGCCTGCAACCGGCATTGAAAGAACTGGTGAACCACCTGCGCAAAGCCAACCAACTCAAAGTGCAGCTGTCAGTATCCCTGGAAGCTGTCATCATGGACGTGCAGAGCGAGATTCTGATCTATAGAATCGTGCAGGAGCTGGTGAGTAATGTTTTGAAACATGCGGAGGCCAGTCACCTTTCCATTATGCTGACGGGTATAGAAGAAGGGAATCTGGTCAACATCATTGTAGAAGACGATGGCAAGGGCTTGTCGCCACAAAAAGAAAAGAAATCAAACGATGGGATAGGGCTGTCCAGCCTGGAACAGATGGTGACACAATTGGACGGCGCCCTGCACATTGACAGTCCGCCTGCCGGAGGGACCATCATCAATATAGACCTTCCGGTCACTGAACCACCAAACGAAATTTTATCATGATCAAAGTACTCATAGTTGACGACCACGACTTGTTTGTGGAGGGGGTAAAATCCATGTTTTTACCAGAAGATGGCATTGTGGTGACCTGTCAGACCAAAAATGGCAATGAAGTACCATCAATATTGGAAAACCATGTGATAGACGTCATCCTGCTGGATATTGACATGCCCATCCTGGATGGCATTGCTACCATGGACTTACTTAAGCGCAAAGGAATCGATATTCCCATCCTCATGCTCACCATGCACCAGTCCATCAAACGGATACGCGGTTCGTTGGAGCGGGGTGCACAGGGTTACATCCTGAAAGATGCTTCCCGGGAGGACCTGATTGAAGCCATTAGAAAAGTAAGCCAACGACAAAACTATTTCCACCCCAGGATCAACGATGAGGTGTTTGACTACTTCCGTGGAAAAACGGCGGCCAAAAACACTTTACAAGAACTCTCCGAACGGGAAATCCAGATCATCAAATGTGTGTCGGAAGGCAAAAACACCAAAGAGATCGCCGAAGCCTTGTTCCTCAGCGAGCACACCGTCAAAACCCACCGCCGCAACATCATGCAAAAACTACACGTGAAAAGCGCTGCGGAAATGGTGAAACTGGCGGTTGATCGGGAGTTGATATAATATCGGAATGGAGTAATTGCGCAATGTCGGAATTGTTGATTTTGCTTACTGCCTACTGTTTTCAATGAGTAATTATTGATTTGTGATGCGTAATGCGTGGTTGTGGGAATATGATTTGGTTTATGAATATCGTCTCTGCTATCAGGGGTTGATTTGATGAATTAATGAGTGATTATTGATGAGTAATTCTTGATTAGTATTATCCTGATGATCTTGATAGGACGCAAGTCACTCCTGAAGCGGTGGGATGAATACTTTGGTTTCTGAATATGATCTCTACTATCAGGAGGCTTCTGGTGGTTTGGGGAATTGTTTTTAATACCGAAATTAGGTAATACCGTAATACCGGAATTGTTGTTAGGTGCAGGTCACCCCTGAAGCGGGTGGCAAATCTTTTTTTCAAGTCTATTCGATTTCCGCTATCAGGGGTTGATTTAATGTCGTAATTATGTAATGCCGAAATACCGGACTTGTTGATTTTGCTTTCTGCTTATTGCCTACTGCCTACTGCTTACTGCCTACTGTCCACTGCTTATTGCCAACTGCCTACTGGTAAAATGTCATCAATAGGTCTCTTCGGGATCTGAAGTCTTTGCCTTTCTCAGCAAGAAACTTCCTTCCGAAAAGTTTCATTCAGATCTGACTTAACTTCCTGGAACGTGGCTTCCAGTTGTTCGCTCTCGATGATTCTCCAGCAGCTTTCTTCTACATTTTTAGGAGATATGTTATGCTCGTGGATACAGCCGATGTAGTGGCCGATGTGGAAGTGTGGGATGATCTTTTTGGCTATACCATGCCACAGAAAATAGACATCTTCTCCTACGTTCCTGTCTTCAAAATGATTGGATTCCCATGTTTTTCTGGTGTAGCACAAAGTGCCGCCATGAACCCAGGGCTTGTTTTTGAAGGGATACAAATATTGTAAGGTCCTCCGCTTATCCAATTGATAGAAGCAAGGCAGGTCCAGCCCGGTGACGTCAGCGCGGGTCGCCAGCAAGTGCCCGGTCTGCAGCTGTATCCATTGGGGAGATATCCAGTCGTCATCGTCCAGGTGCATAATCACCGATCCAGTGGCATTTTCGATGGCCAGGTTGCGTTTGGCGCCGATGGTTTGCCTTCCCGTGAGGCGGATATACCGTATCCTTTCATCATCGGGTAGCAGGTCTGCGATGGCGTCTTCTCCATCGTCTACAATGATGAGTTCCTTCTGCTCATATTGCTGGTTGAGGAAGCAGGTAATGGCATTTGGAATAAAAGCCCGCCGGTTTCTCGTTGGCATGATGCAGGAAACCATGGGTGAAATGTGGTCTGTATCCAGGCGCTTCTGTTCGTTTGTTGCGTAGGCACTCAGGTATTTTACCAATGTCTCGGGGGCATCCGTTTGCCACCAGTCGTGAGGACTGATGAACCTGCCCGTATGGAATTTCCAGGTATTCTGGTCATGCCTCAGGTAGACATAGAGGTTGCGGCCGTCAATTTTTTGAAACCGGGCACCCCGGTCAAGCAAGCTGACCAGGAAGTCTGCATCTTCTCTCAGAGAGGTGTCGGGGTAGCCGCTTAGTGCAGACCACAGGCTTTTGCGATAGGCCAGAGAGCCTCCCAGTACACCATGCACAAACATTTGATCATACAAGGCAGCACTGCATTGCCAGAAATCGCCATTTTGCGAATCCATGAAAAGTGTGCTGTGCAAAGCGGTGAGGTCACAACTTTGATCAATGATAGGCGCTACCTGTTGGGAGATCCTGTCTGTGGCATAGATGTCGTCATCGTCCCATTGGATCATAATGGAGCCCGTAGCATGTTCACAGCCCATGTTTCGTTTTTCTCCGATGGTGCTATCGCGGCTGATTTGGTGAAATTTGATAGCCGGATGTGCTTTGACAATGGCAGGCAGGTCTGCCGCTTCATGATAGATGATGATTAATTCCTTGCTGGGATAATCCTGCTCATGGAAATACTGAATCGCCAACGCGACATACTGAGGGCGGCCGCTGGTGGGCATGATGCAGGAGACTAGCGGTGTCTGTGCACTACTGCTGTCAATGAAAGTGGTGATGAGGTCTGCAGGAGCAAAATCGGCACATTGCTCTCCCAGGCAGTGGTTGCAATAGGTGCCAGTTTTCTGCAGGAGCTGGTTTCTACAGAATTTATCCTGAAAGTACTGCTTGTTATACTCCTGGCTTTGGTGGCGGTCTTCCTCCGTGACTGTCAGCGCATGAACGTAGTGCGCCTTTGACCAGATGCACTCGTAGCCGGATTTCGCTATGCGCAGGCAATAGTCCATTTCCCAGTTGTAGCCAACCCCATAGTGCGGATCGGCCATACCTATTTTGGTGACTGCTTCGGCTTTTACGATGAAAAAACGTTCGGTGAGATCGTAGAGCGGAGCGAGTGATTCCCGTTCTCCATGATACAATTGCATGATTTCCTTGCGGCGAGTGGGCACGTCCACCAGTTCCGGATATTGGTCTTCAAACAAAGACTGTTTGCCCCAGTGGTTGTTGGTGGATGCGGAGACCATACCATAACCAGGGTGTTGGTTCATAAGCGCCACTAGTTCGTCGATCACCTTCCCGGTAACCAGTACCCCTGCATCGATGAAACAATAGTAACTGGCGGGATGGCTGGTGAGATAGTTGATGGCTGCCGGTCTGCCTGCCTGTGTGGATGCTACACATTTAAGTGACGTGTTTTTTTTGACAAAGGCAGACGCAGACTTGCTGGTATTGGGATCAATTAGAACCAACAGGTGATGGCCTGTTTCCAGTGATTGCAATGTTTGGTCCATTGCTGCTAGGGCATGATCACCAGGCAGGTATAACCCAATGAGGAGGTCAGCGTTCTCAGGCATTGGAGTGTTCGTTTGCAGTGACAGGATTGGTGCGGCATTTGATCAGAAAATGTACGTAAACATTGACAGGGCGGGTCTCATATTGACTGGTCTTGACGTTGTTTTTTTGATCGGTAGGGTTGGAGGTCAGTGTTTCCGTGGTAGAGGCAAAAGCAGCCCCTGATTTACCAGGAGATGCCCCAACCGGCTTGAAGTATTTGTGCTGGTGCTCCTGCATGGCAAAAGACTGTACAGAACCCACACCGCTGTAGTTGCTGTTCTTGCCGGAGAGGCTCTTTCGCTCTTCATTGGCAGCTTTATCATCTTTGCTGCCTACCCCTCTCAGAAACATGCCTCTGAGATCGGGTAGATTGAATACTTCTTTTTCTCCGCCGTACAGGTAGCCTAAGGCTGCAAACAGCTCGGGAAATTCATCCCGGTGCAGCTGACTACCATCGCACAGCTTCCAGTTGAAGCGCTGTAAATCGGTGGAGTTACCCGGGTCGTCATCCCCTCCGTTTGCATCCCCTGTAATTTTGCCGGCAAAAGAAATAACCGACCCCACGGGCATGTCATATTGGATCATGGGCGTGAAAAAACCTTGCTGCAATGTCGGGTCTTGAGGGGTAGGTGGGCTTGGTGGCAGTAGACTGTTCATTATAAATTGGTAAGGTTATTTGATTCGCTGAGCATGTACATAGCCGAAGGGATGACAACGGTCCATTGTAATTCCTGATCGTTCTGGTTGTGATCATTTGCTGTTTTTAGAGCATCCACCCACCTGATGGTATCGTACGTGACAGGTGCATTGCTATCGGCACCTTGCCAGATATTTCCAGTACTCATAAAGTAGAGGAAGGAGTAGCTGTATTGCGGCTGGACTGGGATCAATAGCGTCGCTGTTTCAGCCCTCAGGAAGTCTCCGAAATAGACCGAAGATGCTAATTCTTTGAAGAAAATATTTTCCTTGAACTGGCCACTGTTTTGCTCAAAAGTAAGTTGTGTAGTCATATTATTCCAGCTCAGTGCACGCTGAAAATATTGAGTGTATCGGAGCGAATCGATGGCTGTATTGCGTGTAGCTGTGGCTTTTTTAATTAATTCCGATATGGACTGCGTGATCAGCTGACCGCGTTCGAGTTCTTCATTCATTTGCGGGTTTTGGGACAGGATGTCGGCCTGCTGTTTTTTGACCTGATCATAGAAGGCTTCCAACTGCTTGTTGTAGGCTTTCTGAATGGCCTGATAGGCTTTCAGTTTCCAGGAATTGAGGTGTGTTTTCTGGCACTCCAGCCGTATTTCTATGTTGACGGCATAGTAGGGGATCGCAGGAATTCCTGGCGGCGAGCTCGCTGTTGTCTTGCACAGAACAGATATATCCAGGTTTTTCAGCACCTTGTTGACATTAACCGTCATTCCTCCCAGGGTAGACGTTTGATACCTGATCAACCTGCCGGCAATCATCAGGTCAATCATGGCGTTTTCGTCGGCATGGATTACGCTGATATTGACCTGACGGACCATGTAACCGTCTGGTATGTCCTGCTGAAAGGTGCTGATGGGTTGCTCATTTTTACCAGCGAGGTTGAAAGAGATCCATTGGCCGGGAGGCTCAGGAAAGTCTTTTACTTTAAATTTTTGAAACAGTATGAGGTAAGAATACTTATCGGGTTTCAGGCCTGGTGGTGATGATTTGGTTGCTGTGACGATATCAGTATAATCGGAAAGCCCATATTCCTGTGGTGAAGCAGGCTTTTTCAGGTCTATCTTGTAGAAGTTGAGCAATAAGTCGGTCATTGTCTCTGCCGGATCATCGAGTTTCAGCTTGATGACGAGCCTTTTACCGAGCGGTTTGCCAGATAAAACATACTCCTTGTTGAGCCACTGATAGATACCGGTAATGTTGCTGTTTCCGTTCTTGTTTTCAAAGCGTGAAATGTAGGTGGATTCTGTCTCCTGGTACTCACTGTGTACCCTGGTAGCGGTGATTTGATGGGTCACACGTTTGGCTGTTTCATCAACTACCTCTTTTGCAAAATTCAGGATTTCCTCCTCAGAACCACCAGCCGGATCCTCGCTGACCCACCAGTTACCGGTGGTTTCAGCTTCTTTGGCAGTGGGCATGCCATAATTGGTTTTGTAATCCTTGATGGTGGTTTCTACTTTTCTGTTTTTCAGTGTTTTGTAGACCTCATTGACGAGGTCTCGGCTATTGGCCTGAGTACTTTGGTCGATGCCTGTTTGCTGTTGTTTCCTGGATTTTTTCCGGACTTCGGAGGCGTTGAGTTGTCTTTGCTGAACCTCCCTGGTTTCTCCTTGCAGGATGTTTTCTATGTGCCTGATTTCTCCCAGAAGGTATCTGCTGAGTTGGTAGCGCACGCTTTGCAAATACCCGATTCCATACAAGGAGACACTACTGCCTGCGTCCGGGGCTAAGCCAGTAGATGGTGGTGATGAGATGGGTTGACTCCGCGTACCGATGGGGAAGAGCTTCTTGGGCAGGACTACGGATGAGGTCCACCATTGCGATAGCGCCTCATCCGCTGCCTGTTCTTTGAGCCGCGCGCTTTTAGTGAGAACCTTCTGAACCCGTAGCAAATCGAATAACATCTCCAGGAATGGTACACGATATCCTTCAATAGTGCACAAAGCCAGAATGCTGGCCCAGATGTTTTGCTCATCTGTGAGATAAGGTGGTGCTGTGGTGGCTGCTTCAAAATTTTCCCAAGAGCCAAACTGAGCTGTCACCACTTCTTCCACCAAGGTAAAGTTCACAACTGCTGCGGTGCTGAATATTTTACCAATCGCCTGATACTGGGAAAAAATACTGGTCAATTGACTGGTGTCACTAATGAAGGTGTCGTCGCAAAGCGGTTGGGTATTGTCTTTGATGGTGCAGTTGATAAAATGCACCGTGTATTTATCAATACTATCCCTGCTTTTTAACTGCAGTAGTTGCGTATAAAAACCGGACCTTGCCTTTACCAGCTTGGGCATGGGTATAAAGGACAGACGTAACACTCCACAGGCTACACCCGGCCACTGCTTCACGTAGAGATATGAAAATAGGTCACGCGAAGATGAAAAAGAACCTGTCTCCAGGTCTAGCTGGCTGAGCGGCTTTTCATCTGGTAGTTCGGCCTGGTCCGGTATTATTGGTTGTTCCTGTTTCCCACCATCAGGTACAGGAACAGGAACATTTTCTTTGGGGCCATTGAAGGTCGCAAAATGCCCCATATAGTGCCATGAGTTTGTTTTTTGGAACTTATTGACCCATAGTTCTCCCGTAATCGTATACACACCCCGGCCGTTGGTCTTGAAGGTGAATTTGGCCTCTGTCTGATGACCGTTGGCAAAGGAGTTACTCACTTCAGTAGTGGTGTCCACCTGGAGTTTTTTAGTTTGAAAAGCATCTCCCGGAGACTGCTGCCAGTACATGGAAGGTGTGACAGTTACCTGGCCTGCAGTGGCTTCTGCCTTGAAGGCGATGATGAGTTTATTCCGCTGTTTGTCAAAGACAGCGTCTTCCCAGTATATTGTTTCCATTGTGAATGTGAGTTGTTTAATCAGGCGTAGGGGTAGAGCGATTGCTCAAAGACTCATTAATGTGCGCTTAAAAAAGGTTTGTAAAAGATCACTGCATTCGTGATATTGGACACAAGATATTGTTGGAGAGAGGTAATATAATCAATTGCAGTTTGAGCATTTGATAAACCTCTAGGGATTACTATCAGCGCCAAACCTGGGATGCTACTTGGTTTCATTTGATGAAGTTTAATTAAATCCTGAGCGGCATTGTTATAGAAGTTAGAGACGTTGTATCCCTGAAATTCGCTGAGTGCTTTGAGTTCTATGTACAAAAGAGGATTGCCTCCTGGTTTACACAACATGTCACATCTCGTAGTTTGATTTGGATATTGCTGCTCCCTTTCCGTAGAAACACCCTGTAGGTTCAATGCATTCCAGTATTCGCATTGCAACCATCCTTCCCATCCACCTTTACTCAGTGCCATGATAGATGCCTTGTCTTCAGACATGGTGGCCTCCAGGATAGACAGGGTTTGTTGTTGAAGTTCATTCATTTTTCTAATGTTTTATATTGTTGTTAATAATTCTGATGCTCCTAATCAGGAGCATTTTTATGGGATGGTGTTCTTTTTCTAAAAGACAGTCACCATAGGTCTTCCTTCAATACTTTGAACTGAAGTGGTGTATCCAATCCCTCTTTCATGAAGACTCGTATTTTCTTGCAATTCGTGATGTCTAGCCGGTATTCGCTGGCGTTTCTCTCACGAATAACATCACCCTCCGTCAGATTCAGGCCTGCAGTGATCGTCAGTGTGTTGCTGAGCCGAAAGCACTGATTTCCAGATAACCCCGGTGATATTGCTTTGCCGTTTTTGAACAATTGCCATCCTGCCCATCGCCGATTGTCAGCGTTGGATGGATGCATTTTCAAGAGGTCCCCGGGGACGACTTCTGTAAAAGGGTCGAGTGGCTTTGCTGCGGAGTAGTTTCCGTACTGGTCAAATAGCCGGTAGCTATACGACCATTGGATCTGGAATGGGTGAGTTCATAAGAACGGACATTTCCTGATGACTTTCCATGCGATAGCAGCCTGGTCCTGACATTCCTGAAAAAAGGTTACATCGGGAAGGTGTGGGTTCATGGAACGGTTTTCAAAGATGATTTGTGTATACATCACGGTGTCTTTTTGGTTTGGTCAAACTTCATGATGAATCCCAGTTCTTCATGTGCCATGATGCCGAAGTGCAGCCGGATTCTCAGGTACATGCCCGACGGCTGACTTACCAGTTCCACATGGCCATTGATGGTAAATGACTCCTGATTGGGTGGGTCACTGGGAGAGGGCGGAGAGTACGGAGGCATGGGAATGGCTGTCCAGCCTTGTTCCGGGGTAAGCTCATCTATGTCACTTTGCAAACCGTCAGGATCATAGGTGTAGTCAAAGAAAGACACTTTTGCCGACAGAAATTTATTGTCCTGATCATAGGTGGGTGTACCTTGAATCTTGATACCGTTATAGGGTGGTTTTTTTCTGTTGGAACTCTTCCAGTTCCCGCTATACCACGTTTTGATACTTGCTACATTTGTCATTGATAGGAGAAATTTTGATGAAAGACTGCCGTTTTCTAAGTAGACCGAACTGAATTAGTAAAAAGCAGTCTTTCTGGTTGATCAATATTTTATGCGTTGATATTTTCCAGGTGGAATTGGAACGGTGACGAGGTTTTTCCGGGTCCTCCGCCAGTCATCACAATATCAGCACTTGACAAACCATACAGACTAATTTCAGTATTGATCTGTGAAATAATTGCCGAGTTCATCACATCACCCTCCTCTATTTGAGAGACCACACCGATGTAAATCCTTGGGTGAAATTCAAACACTGCTTTCTGAGCTGGGGCCAGGTTGGTTTTCGCAGCCAACAACTTGCCATCTTTGTAGATGTTGGCATTGATAGCTCCCTTTGTCAGGTTATTTCTTACCTCCACTTCATTGGGACTGGTTGCCGGAGTAGGAGATACCATCAATACGTCACCCGAATGATCTTTGACCATCTCAAAAGCCTGACCATCATAGGCCGTGAGCTGTGGTGTGTAGTTGCCATAAGAATCACTGGCACAAACCTCAAACTGGAGTGGATACACAAACGGGTGATTGTCTAACCTGCCACAATTCTTGATCACTTTCCAGGCGATTGCCAGTTCTCCAAAGCTCTCAGCAACGTTCTGTTGAAAGATCACAATATTACTGTTGTTCTCATCCTGAGATTTGTTAATGAAATTTAGTTTAATTGAATTCATTTTTTGTATAAGTAAAAATCTCTACCTACTCGTCAGGCATCGCGCCCCGGGCTTTTCGGTTTCCGCCACCTCTTGTGAGAAAACTGCACAAGAACAGTTGCTAGTAAGGAAGTTGAGGGGTAGCGTAATAGTTGGCCCTGTCAGCACAGGTGAGCTTCTACTCCTACAAGAATTACTAGCGTAACTAGCTGATTGGATCACTGAAAAGCCTGTGTTGACCACCAGTCCGTCAGTGTGTAGATTCAAAAAGTATTGCGTGTAATTAGCTTATTTGAATTATCCAACAGCTCAAAGATGGGATAAGAGAAATCGGGATTTTCAGTAGGGTTGACAAGCGTAAGAATATGCGTGCCAGGCGTAGCAATTAGTGGGCTAGGCGTAAACTAAATCCCTTCAATAATTTATTAATTAAAAGTGAGTGATGTCTGATTTAGAATTAGTAGTTCCCGGAAAAACAGGTCGGCTCATCAATAATCCATCATAGCCAAAGAATCAGTTTTGCCTCATGGAAAAAGAACCGCGATGATAATTTCTTACTTCAAAATCCTGTATTGGTCGGCGAAATGCTTCTTGTAGCGTTCGCTAATGGCTACCATCTGGTCTGAGGTGAGGTAGATGGTGTTTTCACTGAGGTTGATTTCTCTGATCTTTTTGAGATTGACCATGGATTTACGATGTACCTGTATGAAATCAGCTGCGGGTAAGATCTCTTTGAGTTTGGTGAGTGATTGGCTTACCAGGTACTTTTGATGATCGCTGGTATGGAGTGTGGAATAGTTTTCGGCCACTTCTATGTAGGTAATATCGTCCAGCGATAGTTTGAAGATGCTGTTTCCCCGTTTCACAAAAAGAAACATCGGTGTAACGACCCCCGCATTGACTGCTTTCCGCAGCGTCCTTTCCTGTCCAAAGTGTTTTTCCAGGGCCAGCTCTATCGTATACTGTAACTCAATGGCATTGAAGGGTTTAAACAGGTAGCTGAAAGGTCTGGTGAGTTTGGCTTCGTCAAAGATGGCTTTGCTCTGTAGGTTGGTGAGAAAGATTACCGATATATCCGGATAGCGAGCCGACAGATATCCGGCAAGTTCAATGCCTTCCGGTCTCCCGTCGATCTCAATGTCCAGGATGGCCAGGTCAAATGGTGATTCCTTTAGTGCTGCCATCGCCTGATTCACAGTAGTGACGACAGTGAGCTGGTAATTTTTTGAAAGCAGGTTGACAATCCGCATTGCATCTGTAGGATCATCTTCTAAGTGTAAAATATGCAGTGACTTCATATGGGTGCTTGTGTAGGTAATTGAATGCTGATACTGACTCCCTGCTCCTTTAGGTTCTCGAAGAGGATGGTGCCGTAATTTTTGAGGATCAGTGTCTTGCTCAAGAGTAGACCCAACCCCGATCCTTGCGAGTTTTTGACCTTTTCTACCGTCAATTGCTCATAGGCATTGACCTCCTCCAGAATGAGTGGCGGAATGCCGGGGCCTGAGTCTTCAACGGTCAGGTGTATTTTTTCTGCGTCCTTTTCAGCAGAGACGGTGATCTGCCCGTGCTCCGGTGTGTACTTGATGGCATTGTCTATGAGATTGCGAAAGGCGATTTTGAAAAGCTCTTTGTCCAGATAGACCTCATGATTGCCCTCTTTCAGCTGGGTACTGAGCGTGATTCCTTTGTCTGCAATCAATGCCTCATAGTCTGCCAACGTAGCCGCGACCAGGATTGCTATTGGATGATAACCGGGGGAGAAAAGTAACTGATTGTTCTGTTCCATGGCCCAGTGCAGCACGTTGGTGAGCAGATGCGACATGCTTTTGGTGGTTTGCAGCACGGTCAGGGTGGTGTCTCTTGCCTGTTCCACTTGTTGTGCGTTGAGGAAATCTACCGCACGTTGCTGTTGTCTCTCCAGTAAGTTGATAGGGGATTTAAGGTCATGAGATACCACAGAAAAAAGGTAGTTTTTAGTGTAATTGAGCTGTTGCAGCTGGTCCTTTTGATCGGTGATGACCTGATTGCTATGCTTCAGGCGCCTGTTGGTAATGAAGATGATGGACAACAGCACCAGCAGGATGGCCAGTCCCGTTCCCAGACCGGTTGCCAGTGTTGATTTTTGCTCATTGATTTGGCTGAGGAAAGATATTTCTGTTTCCCGCTTGTCAATTTCATAGTTGGCCTTTGCCTGCTCTACCTTCCTCACATTCTCCCTGTTGACTAGGCTGTCCTGGTATTGCTGAAATACCTGCTGATAGCTAAATGCCTCCTCAAACGCACGCTGCTGCTGATAATGTGCAACCAGCAGTTTACTGATATCCCTGATTTGTTCTTTCAGCTCTGCCTTTAAAGCCATTTCATAACCTTGTAGCAAGTACTTCTCTGCTCTTCGGATATTTTCTTCCTTTTGTTCCAGTAAACCCAGGTCGGCCAGGTAGGTCGATGTAGCATAGGGATCGTCCAGTTGTTTGGTCAATTTAATGCCCTCTGCAAGGTATTCCCTTGCTTTGGGCAGGCTGTCCATGGCGTTGTAGATCATGCCCAGGTTGCCTTTTGCATAACTTATGATTACATCCTGCTGCGGCTCTGCGGCTGTTGCTGCATGGGATAAGCTACTTTGAGACCAAAACAGTGCAGAATCATAGATTCCAGATAGTCGGAATACCTCTCCAAGGTTCAGTTCCATCAACGATATATTATTCTGCTTTGGAGAATGAGTCTTATAAATGTCCAGGGAAGTTTTCAGATATAACCTTGCTTCTTCATAGTCTTTGCTGATTACAGCATGTGAGCCAAGCTGGGCAAAAATGATAGATTGTTTGAGTTGACGCTCTTCTTTCTCATATATCCGAAGTGCTGAGAGACTTGCTTCGTTGGCTTCAGCAAGGTTCCCTATTCGTCGTTGCACTTCTGCGATTTCTTCAAAGGAACGTGCGGTCTTGATAAGATCTTCCTGTTTTATGGAAAGGTGCAGGGCTTGCTCTGCATGCGATATACTTGTTACCACATTAGTTTGGTAGTGAGACAAGTCGAGGTGAAGCTGCCATTGCTCCTCTATGGTTAAATTATCTGAACCAAGGATTTTGGTTAAGCTGTCTATTTTAGATATCCGCTGTGCATGGCAAAAGAGTGGGAGGATGATTAAAAGAATTATAGAAAGCCTCGCATCCATGTTTGCTCAATTAGGAACACTGGTACTTGTAATCTTAGCCAATGGATCAATCCGAAAGCAAATACTCAATTGCCTGGAGATTTGCTTGAGCTCCTTGTGACTGAGCGGCTTAAGATCTTTTGGTAGCCCCAGCTCGTTCCTTACATTTTTAGCGATTCTTTTTATGGCTTTTGCTTTCGGCTGAAGGCTAAAAACAAAACTGTATTCCAAGACTGATTTAACCTGGATAAGGCGCTTAATTTCGTTGATCACTGCCCGGTCACTGTTGGGTAAAGCACTGATCAGTACCTGGAAGAGGGAATCAATTGATGGCATGACTAACCGGGTATAATCAGGAGGCTCAGGCTTGATGTAGAGCGTTCCGTCAGGTGCGATGGTGGTATTGCCAATGGTCTCGCCTAAAATCGGGCGAAAATGTCTGAGGTTTGCCAGCGGTGAATTGATAAAGGCGACTGCGAAAAAACAAATCTCCGGTTTTTTGAAGAACTTAGTACCTTTCCCATGAATGCTTAATATGTTTCCCTTTGACCGATCTACTTCTATATAAGGACGGTCTTTACCATAGGTAGTTTGTTGGGTAAATAAGTTGGCATCCAGCGGTGAGCGAATAGTGCCGGTGTGCCTGTTGGCGAAAAGTAACCTATTGTCAAAAATCTCATCATTGAAAGTCCATTTTACCTGTGCGGGATTTTCAATTGGGTTTGTTCCGTCCAATGAAATACCCTCAGAGAGTTTAATTTTTATCTTTTTGCCCATGTTTGATCCTATTTTTACGCTTAAAGTTTACAGAGATCTGTTGCCGGGCTTTTCACATTTTTGGTCATAACAATCATGAAAAATCAATGCAATCTGAATAGCCATATCAGTGCTGATTGTCTCAATTTGAATTAGGTATGTGTCAGTATGAAAGCGTATACTGATGATGTGTTCTGTAATTAGCTCAGAAACGTAAAAAGCCCAATCTCCCGTAAAAAGATAGCTGTTAAACCCAATAACGCCAAAACCTATCAATGATTTTTGCTTAGTTAGTCCTGAAAGAGATGAAAAAGTGAACTGCCGTAATTCTTAATGTCGTTGTTGAGTCATATCGTGAAAGTGAAACTATCTTCCGGAAGGGTTTTCTGTCTGCTAATTCTAAAACCGACAGCAACTGTTTGTTAAAAGCAGCGTACTGTCGGACCCAGTTGATGATTAGCTTAAGATTTATATACAAATTGTGCGTGATAGGTATTGTAGTCAAAGAGGAATGCTACTTTACTCAGGTCTCCGGTGATCATGGAGATAAATCCACCAAGTGCATCGCTGGGTAGTGAGACTCCAAAGTCTGAACTATAACGGTTGTTGCCGGGAATTTCATTGTATGGGAGATCATAGAAGCTAACGATTGCCTGGTGTGCCGTATTTCCCAATTGTACGACAAATGTGGCTACTATATTGTCAGTCTGATACGGCCCTGTGTAAATCGTGTATTCAGTCAATGCCACTCCAAATGTTGTAAAGCTCATAGGTGTTTATTTTATTGGTTAGAAATTAAGAATCTGTTATTAGAGGTCCTCTGTATAGATTAGAAAAAGATGTTTTCCGCCTTTTCAGGCACTCTGACTGATGGTCACTGCAATGGATGCGTCCCACCTTTCATCTTAGTAAGTGTCTGGGTTTGGCGAATTAATATTCACCTTATTTCTCTTGTGAAAGTAGGGGAGGTGGCTCTTGGATTACTTAAAAAGTGTTACAAAGACCTGTTTTAGTGGCGTAAGAGCGTCATTGATTGTTACAAAAAGGAATGATTGTTTCTTTGGAAGAAGGGTTGAGATCTATGTAGTATTTGTCTCCTTTGATTTCGGTGAGGAGCTGCTCCAGTGTTCCTATGGTCTCGCCATCGATGAATTTCACTCCGGCAGGCATGGCTCCGGCGATCTTTTCGTAGTATTTGGCAATTTTGTCCACCTTGACTTTCAGGTCTCCGATGTAGTGGTTCTGGGGATACTTACTTTGAAAATCATCAAAAACAGGCACAAGGCTTTTTTGAAATTGATCCTGGTATAGCAAATCAGTTAAGTACTTGGCACTCACTTTTTCAGCCACGGCAGGCTCGCGATACTGATGGATCAACTCATATTTAAATGGAACCAGTTGATCGTTTTATCTCCTTGTCTGTGAGGTATCGCATTTAATCACTGAAGTATCGCTGATCTCTCAAGCCTTTTTTTAGTACAGATGCCGGAGGGTACCATGATTTTTCAAATTTTTACCGATATTGGTCAGCTGCCAGCATAGACAGTATCTGGCGGACTTATTCACCTATTTTTTTGTCATCGTATCATGTGTGATTTCATCAATGTAAATATTGTTCGGGTAATCTTTCAGGCAATTGTGGTCAGTGTGATCGTTTCTGGTTGCAGTACTTCTGAAAACTGGAAATGGGAAGCGATTGAAGCCATTGGTACACCTACTGCCCGTCATGAAGCCGGTTTGGTGGCTTATCAGGATCAGCTGATTCTCATAGGCGGTCGTAGGATCAACCCTACAGATTTTTTTGATACCAAAACCAGCGAGTGGACTGCCAAATCACCTACGCCCATAGAAGTGCATCACTTTCAGCCGGTAGTGGTGGACGAGGCCATCTACCTGGTGGGAGCGATGACGGGAGGGTGGCCTGAAGAGAAACCACTGGACCGCGTGTTGATCTACTATCCCGCAGAGGACCGTTTCGAGTTTAGTCATGAGATCCCCGAAAGCCGACGACGTGGGGGTGCCGGAACGGTTTATCACAATGGCAAGATTTACCTGGTAGGAGGAATCGTCAACGGGCACATGAATGGCTACAAGCCCTGGTTTGATGAGTATGACCCTGTCACCGGTGAATGGAAAGTATTGCCTGATGCCCCCGATGCCCGCGATCATTTTCAGGCAGCGGTGAGTAATGGCCAGTTGTTTGCCTTTGCCGGAAGAAGAAGCTCTCACGGAACGGGAGAAGACCTTGACCTCACCACCAGCCATGGCAACGTCTATGATTTCCAGTCAAGGCAGTGGCAACCCGTGACCAATCTTCTGAAGATTCCAACGGAGCGTGCAGGAAATGCCGCGTTTGCCTGGAAGGATGAAATTGTCATCGGTGGAGGCGAAAGTGCTACGCAGGAAGCCTCTCATGCGGAGGTAGAAGCCTACAATACCGTTTCGCAAACATGGCGCAAGTGGCCCAATCTGTTACAGGGTAGGCACGGTTCCGGATTTGCGGTCATAGGTGACTTCGTTTACATCGTTTCCGGTAGTGGAAATCGTGGTGGAGGCCCGGAGTTGACAACCATTGAGCGGTTAAAGCTTCCCACATCGTCTGGGGAAACCGCTGGAAAAGATCCCGATGTAGCCGGCCAACCCGTCTACCAGCAATACCATACGGTCGAGATTGATTTTGAGGGTCCGCATACTTCGGAGACGGCTGCGGACAATCCTTTTTTGAATTACCTGTTGACAGTTACTTTCAAACACCCTGATACTACGCTTCAGATCCGTGGATTCTATGCCGCCGATGGTAGTGCAGGCCAGAGTGGGGCGGATAAAGGTAAGGTGTGGAAGGTGAGGTTTACGCCAGAACTGCAGGGCGAATGGCTTTACAGTGCAACGCTGCTCAATGCAGACAGCATTGCACTGAGGCAAGAAGCAGCTGGTGCCAGGTCCATAGACCTCCAGACCCCGGAAGGGGCGTTTTCGGTGATTGCGTCTGACAAGGAAGGCCCTGATTTTAGGGCTTATGGCAGACTGGAGGCGCACAGGAGCTTTTTCAAATTCAGGAACACCGATAAGTATTGGATGAAAGGTGGTGCCAATAGTCCTGAAAACCTGCTGGGATATGTAGACTTTGATGGTACCTATCGTATGCAGTCACAAAACAGAGAGGGCGAGGCCAACGTCGACAACACCCTTCATCGTTTCGAGGCCCATCTGCAGGACTGGCAACCGGGAGACCCTACCTGGCGAAACGGGAAAGGGAAGTCGCTGATTGGTGCCATCAATTACCTCGCATCCAAAGGAATGAATGCTGTTTACTTCCTCACGATGAACATTGGCGGAGATGGAAAAGATGTGTGGCCCTATCAAAATCCGGAAGACCCAACGCGTTTTGACGTGAGTAAACTGGATCAGTGGGAAATGGTCTTTCAGCACATGCAGCGCAATGGGATCATGCTACATGTGGTTCTCCAGGAAACGGAAAACGAAACAATGCTTGACCGTGGTGATACCGGTCCGCTCAGGCAACTGTATTTCAATGAGATGATTGCCCGGTTTGGCCATCACCTGGCATTGGTCTGGAACCTGGGCGAGGAGAATGGGCCGGCGTCCTGGTCCCCGGTAGGCCAAAACGACCGGCAACGAAAGGACATGGCGAAGTTCTTAAAACAGGCAGATCCCTACAACCACCCCGTCTTGTTGCATACGCATGCCTATGATCCGCTGCGGCAGGAGTTGCTGGATTCCATTGTTGGATTCCCTTACCTGGATGGCCTGTCGCTACAGCAGGACAAAAGAGTCGAAGTCCCCCGTGTGATCAAGGCATTGAAGGACTTTTCAGCAGCGCAGGGCAAGAAGTGGCTGATTACCATGGATGAGATAGGCATGTGGCACACCGGTGCATTGACCGACTCGCTGGACCCCGGTCATCCTACGTTGATAAAATATGCACTTTGGGGTGCATTGTTGTCTGGAGGTGCTGGTGTGGAATGGTATTTTGGTGCTCAGTATCCGCACAATGACCTGTCATCTGAAGACTGGCGTCAGCGGGATCGACTGTGGGAATTGACAGACCATGCTGTTCGCTTTTTTGAAAAATATTTGCCCTATTGGGAGATGTCGCCGGCACATGAATTAATCGGCCAAAAAGGTGCGTGGTGTCTTCAAAAGGAGGGAGTCATCTATGCAGCATACCTTGCAGGTTCCCGCAGCCAGACCCTCAACCTTGAGCAGGCGGAAGGCACCTACGAGGTACATTGGTATGACCCCTTGTTGGGAGGAGCGCTGCAGGTAGGCTCTGAAAAGGTGATTACCGGTGGAGGTGTTCGCCGTCTTGGTTTGCCCCCTGAAAAGTCCAAAAAACAAGATTGGATATGCCTGATCAGGCGTAAAGGGGAAGGATGACCGTATTGGTTTTTCCTGTTTTTGGGTTCTACCATAAAAAAGCGCAGCAAAATGCTACGCCTTTTGTTGTTGATTATGCAGTAACCCATTGGGTGCCTTACCAGCTCAGATGAGCTGTGCATGTATAGGTTGCCAGGTTGTCGGCAATACCACTGACACTGATAGATCCCGAGCTCCGCGGAGAAATGTCTTTGCTGATGGTAGTGGTAGAGACACCGGATCGGGTGACCGTTTCGTTATGAGCGCCAGTGATACGAAACTCATGACGGACCCTGTGAGCAGATCTCCAGCAAATGCCAATGGCACAGTTGTTTTTGGTGGTTTTCATGTTGGCATAGACTCTGGTGTTGGTAAGGTTATAACCAACAAGTATCCTGGGAGTGACCCAGTGACCGCCGAAACAGTAGCCGGAACTGGGCTCGCAGCGATCCACCCAATATGGTGTTCCGTTGCGGAAGACAGGGACAAACGTCTGTGTCACTCTTGCCACGATGTCCAGGTTGTAACTGGTGTTAATGGAGGTGCCGCATCCAGCCTGAAAATCATCCGTTCTGCCCTCGCTTATTTGCGCGGAGGGAATTTCGAAATGATCGACAGATTGGTTTTCCTGGCTTTTAAATGGTTCCAGGGCTTCTTCCGGGTTTTCAAAAGAGGCATGTAATATTTCCTCATTACTGTATTTCAAGGTGTTGTTACCAATGATCAGAAAACCGTCTGTGTTGATCAGGTGTGCCATCAGCTCGTCTTTGAATTTCAATCTGACAGGCCTCTGATCTTCAAAAACGATGTGTCGCTCGTATAAACTTTTTAATTGAGCGAGCTTTTCGCTGGTCTTTTCAATGAGTGCGCTATGCTGGATCAGTTCTTGTTCACTGAGTGCTGTTAGCGCATTTAATGGTGCCATAATTTCGGCTTCTTCAGCTTTACATTTTTCCCAGATGTTGTAGAGAGACTCAAACCCCTCCTGATTGGATGCTACAATGGCACCATTGCCGTTCTTCATATTTTCCAAAGTTTCTTTGAGTGCATCCACATTCTCAAAGACAAGTACGCCCCGGGGAACTTCAGGTGTTGCTACTTCTGGTGTGACGGGCTCCTGATCACAGCTAATAGTCGCAGTCGCCAGCAATAAGGCCACAACAAGTAGCCTGCTTATGCTTGAAAGTGTTTTCATAAATTTAGTGATTTAGTTTGTTGAATGATTTAATTATTCTGCTACTGTTAACCAGGAATTACTCCTTGATTTGTGGTAGCTTCTGTCTATTATGTCGGCATAGCGGAACAGGTAAACAGTTGCGTGCTACTTTTTTGAAGATTCCTTCGAATCCATTGATTTAAGGAATTTTTACCGATATTGGTGACCTGCTAGAACTAATTACGAATGAGTGAAATTGATATCTCTGAGCTAAAAGCATCCCTGAGACGAGATAATGAGGCACTAAGGGACATTTTTGATGCCTGTTCTGCCTATTGTATGAAGTCGCTGATGAAATACCATAATTGCTCCAGGTCGGATGCCAATGACTTGTTCATCGATGCACTGTTGATTTTCAGAGACAAGATACTAGATGATCAGCTGGAATACCTGACCAATCCCAGACAATACCTGCTGGGTGTTTGTATAGTGCTCAATAAAAAGCGCCTTAGACTACAGGGCAACCAAAATAAATTGGGTTTGGTGTTTACCAGTGATGACTTAGTGGCATCTAGTTATGAGGAACAAGTAATCGACCGTGAGATAAGTTACGAGCAGCAACGCAAAGTGATGCATTCTTTTAAGCAATTGGGCGACGCTTGCAGGGAGATTCTTACTTTGTTTTACGTGGACCATTTTTCTATGAAAGAGATTGCCCACAAAATGTCTTTTGCCAGCTCTGATGTGGTGAAGACCAAAAAAATGAGGTGTCTCAAAAAGTGGCGTGAGATTTTTCGAGAAAACAATGGAAGCAATGGATAAAGTTGAAATAGTGGCTCAATACCTGGCCGGAGAAATGACCAGTGAGGAGCAAGTCCGGTTCCTGGAGGAACTGGCACAGGATCAAGCGCTTCAGGAGGAGCTTTCCTTGCAACAGGATTTTGCCATTGCATTGAAAAATGAGCGGAACAAGGCCCTGAAAAGTGAGTTATTGGCTTATGCTGAGCAGAAAGCTGGTAGCAACTACAGTTGGTATTATGGTATTGCTGCTGGTGTATCGATCGTTATCGTAGGCTTGATGGCTTTCTTATACCTGAGCGGTTCATCCTCAAATGAGGCCCTTTTTTCAGCCAACTTTGAACCCTATCCCTATGTGTTTACCACTCGTCTCAGTGGCAATGGAAGTGCCGCCAGTGAAGCGTATAAAAATGGAGATTTTAGTACGGCTATTCAATTGTTTGAAAAACAACCTATGAGTGATACTGTGCAGTTCTACCTGGGCATTGCCTATGCGCAAACTGGTAATTTGGAGAGCGCCTCTGCCAGACTGGAGCAAATTGCACCATCCTCTATTTTTATCCCTCAGAAAAACTGGTACCTGGGGCTGATCTATTTACAATCAGGTGACAAAGAAGGGGCAATAGCAATGTTCAGTAAGATTACTGAAAAGGACTATAAGTTTATTGAGGCTCAAGCGCTTTTGGGACAATTGGAGAACTAAGAGGCCTTTGTTATGTTGAAGAGTGATGGCCGGAGGTAATTTCCCCCAACCATCTGTTGTACTATTACCTAAATCTCACCATTCTTGTATTGGGGATTGCCCATATGGCTCGTAGATTTTGGGCGACAATCGCTGCCTGATCCACCTTGTTTTTGATGATATTATAGTAAAGTTCGTCTGTATAGTAATGTATGGTTCTCCTCCTGAAAGGCCATTTTCCGCTTGTACTGATATAGGCCGTACTACGGAACAGCTCTCTGCCAACATGGTTGTTTCGATAGTCCATATGGCTGTAGATGGCGGCCTGTCCATCGTCCAGGTTGCACCTTTCGTGTGCGTCAGCCAGGCCTTTGGCAAAGTCTATCCCTTTACCGATGTCCATTTTTCTTCTGGCAAACCGCTTGGCCAGCAACAGGTTCCATGCAGCATGTCTGAAAGCGTCACGAGGTCCGTTGCCACCATTGTCATTTGGATACCTTCTGATGGCTTCGGATGATGCATGATTAGTGGCTTCTCTTGCCATTTCCAGTCTGGTGAGGTGCTTTTTCATGAAGTCCCACTCATGGTTGCACAATGGACCCACGCTATACTCTACGTTGCCACCCATCGTGGGCCCTCCTTTGACCATGGCTGCAATTGATTCAATGATCATATAGCTCTTCACAGCCTCGTAGTAGGCTTCTATGGTTTCCAGGTTTTCATCAATCGCTTCATCTGACATGCCTGGAAACTGCGAACGAATCTGATCAGCCTCTGATTCGGTAGGTTCGTATACATTGGCTGGATAATCCAGGGCCACTTCATCTGCCAGCCTGGTGATCTCTGATTCCACAGGCAGTGGAATATCCTGGATGGCCGTAAAAGTAGATTGACCACCTTCATTGATCTTTCTCAGCAACAGGTTGGTCAGTTCATCGGGACTTAGGTACAATCCGTTCTCAGGGACCTTGCTAAGATCGTGCCTCACCTGGAGTCCGTTGTAGTTGATAAGTCCCTGTTCCAGCTTGGGCTGAATGTCCTCCAGGGGTTCTTCTGCGCAGCTGGCAACTAGTAAAATCAGTACGAGGCTGTATGCACAAAGCGTCAGCACCCGATTGGTTAAAAGTGTTTTCATAATAAATAAAAGTTATAGTGTTTATGTATTATGTCAGGATGAGCATGCAGGTAAACAGAATTGTAATTTTATTTTATAAAATTGAATAATTGCCGGAGGAGTGTGCCCGCTTTTTTCTGATCCAAAAGATGCTTAGACAGCAAAATATGCCTGCTAGGATCCACCAATGCAGGTTTTTAACAGGTGTGATATTCATCCTGATGGGTTCATCGTCACCAATCACATAGAACCCTGCCCAGTAAAATGGTGCTGACGTAATGTTGTCTGCGTCATTGGCCAGAAATTGCTTTTGTGCAAATTGAAGTGCTGCACTTTTTTTCATCCCCTTTTTGAGGCCCTCATAAAAGTATGTCATCAATGCTGGTGTGGAGACATCGGGGACTTCCCATCGGGCGGCCAGCAGACTTTGGACTCCTGCATAAGCAAATGCTCTCCCGATACTCATCATCCCTTCGCCGGCCTCTACTTTTCCCTCCCCACTATGGCAGGCTGAGATAACCACCAGCTCTGCATTGATGTCCAGATTATAAATCTCATATGCATGTAGTTTGCCATCGTTAAGACTGTCGCTGCTGGCAAATTGAAGAAATGAGTACTCGGGAAATTGGTCATTCATGTAGCCATGCACTGCCAGATGCAGAATGCTGTAGTCCTTACTCTTCTCCTTAAAGATGGATTCATTGGCCGCATCTGCGAAGAAGTAATCTCCTTGCCAGATCTGAGAAATGGCGGCAACTTCCCGGGAGGTGCCAGGCAGGGAGACATTGTCCAGCTCCTGATTCAGGCTTCTGAATGTGAGGTAGTTTTTGCTAAGATCTCCGGATTCCTCCTTGTGGTAGGAGAGTGCGAGTACTTCTTCGCGGGAAGTAGTGCGATGGGGTAACTTGATGGGGTCTGAATAGTAGTGGTAAGACAGTGTATACTCATTGCCCAGGTAGGAATCAGTGTTGGCCGTTGGGATTGACAGGGCTGCAAAATTAAGTTTCCAGATGATGCCATCAGGGATGATGTTCAGGTGTCTGATTTCTCCTTCAAGAAGTGCATCAATTTTGAATATGGATCGGATCTTTTGTGACACCTGCTCCGTACTTTCAGCACTGCTTTGGCTCAGAGCCTCGTTAAAAGAGGAGATCAGCGTTCTGACGGTATCGGCTTCTATGGATGTGTAGACTACCTTATCGGAAAAGAGTGCCATCAGGTAGATGCTGTCTCTGGCATCGAAAAAGCTTAGGTGGCCCTCATCTGGCATCAGTAGAGATTGCCTTTTCTTGTAGGTGGATGCCATGGGTTGTTCTTTCAGTAATGCATATTTTGGATAGTCGGCTTCTATCTGATCCATCAATGCCTCGTATTTACGGTTCAGCTTAAATAGTGTAGAGTCGAAAGTATTTGGGCTCATTGCCCCCATCACCAGGTTGATACTGTCTTTGAGGGTTTGTTCCTCTAGTCTGATTTCCTCGGGGAGTGCATAGGTGATGGAGTATTCTCCTTTGAGTTGATTCCTCAATTTGAGGGCTTTGTTCAATTCCATGATTTCCCACATCCGATGTAGCATCAGCCCATCGTTTGTTTGCCGGAATTTTGCTGAATAGCACTGGAAATAATCGGCAAGTGTAGGCGTAATGCTCGCAAATAAATACCTGCTATCTGCATGGTCCTGCACAAACTTAAGGGATCGTTTGAATAGCGCGAAACCGGCATCGATTTGGGAGATTGTGGCAGAAGGCATGAGATTCAGCAATTTGGCCTGGCATTTAACAGTATTGTATAGCTCAATGTCATTGCTGTAGGTCTTGATGCCATTGACTAAACGAATGTTAAAGAATAAAGCACTATCTACATATTGATTGGCCAGTTCAAAGTCCTCTTTGATGGTATAAAACCACAGAATCTGATTGTAACAATGCGCAAGCATAGTAGATGGATCTTCCAGGTTTTTTGATGATGCCATTGCGCGCAGATAGTATTGTTCTGCATCTGCATACCTTTTGAGTTCAAGGGAGGCCCTGCCTGCATAGGTCAGGAGGGAACTGTAAAATGGATGATGCTTAAATTCATCGTCCATAATGACAGTAGCTTCTTCTACATATTGTATGCATTTTTCAAACTCCAAATGTTCAAGGTAAGCCAACGCCATGTTTCCTTTTACCAGTGCTTTTTTATATTGGTTCTCCCTGGAGTGTTTCATCTTGATCAACCTGGACCAGCTTTTTTGATAGTAGTAGATGGCACTGTCGTGGTGGATGGTGCTCATATAATAGATGCCAAGGTTGAGTTCACAAGTAAGGCGAAGCATTGCTTCGTTTTCAATTTCATACTTGTCCATTTGTGCTATGCATAGGTCAAAGTATCCTTTTGCCTTTTTCATTCTGCTAGAATATAGTGCTGACAGCCCCAACTGATTGCCGAACCTGAGAAAGGTCTGATGATCGTTGGTCGCTTGTGCCAGTTGTAGCGCTTTGTTTTGGATGACTTCCGCCTCCTCTACTTCTCTTCTGACAAGGTAGTAGTCAGATGCGATCTGATAGGCACGATTGAGTACAATATGCTGCTCATTGACCTTTTCGAGCACGGAGATTTTCGCCAGCAAGTCGTCGATATCAATAGAAGGGTCCCCGGTTCTGTAGTCGATGTATAAGTCATTGATGTCGCATCTCATATATTCCAGCGCAAGGGAGGGTGTTTTCGTATTGTCTGCTGACCTGGGAATGCTATGCAGATAATAACGAGCGGAGTCAAATGCCGACAGGTGAATGAATGTGGAAGCCATTGACTGTTTCCACCTGGCAGTTTGCAATGGTGTTTTTGCCAGTTTTCCTGCACTGTGATAGTAGTCAAGCGCACGGTCAGGGTCTTTTTCTGCCAGACTCATGAAGTACTCAAAATGTTGAGAATCGGTTTGCTGAAATGCAAGGGAGTTGAGCGCAATGGCACAGTAAAGCACTAGCGCGCATAAGGTTTTTATGCCAGTCATCGGTAATTTAGTTTAGTCCCGTTTAGGAAGTTTAAATGAATATCTTTCCTCAATTTCATAGAAAAATCATAAAAATCCTTCTTTTATAACAAGAATATTGAGCTGAAGCGGCTATTTATTACAGATTTGAGGCTTTTATCTGCTGTTTTGCGGTAATCTCTTACAGTGATTGTGGATAACGGAAGGGTGGATGTTGCTCAGCCCTTTAGGAGGAACAGCCATGGATTAGAAACACAAGGTATCAGACGGGGTCCAGGCCACATCTTCGCGGCGGCTACGGTAGACGAGACGGCGGATTCGCCTACGGGGTAAAAAAAGAGGGAGACAACGTCCCCCTCGTTTGCTAACCAAACCCCCTGTTAAGGGGTCTTTCGCCTATAAATTACTCTTTATTTCCTTCGGTGAATGTCCTCCGTTTATTGTGTTTAAATTGTCTCGATTTTTTCAAGTTCCACAGTAAAGTGCCGCATCGGGTTCAATCTACCTTCGCGGAAGCTTCGGCAGACGAGAAGGTTTGGGTCTGGGCGACCCCGTCTGATTCCCCGAGGCTTGCCTCGGATTTAGGGTCCAGGGCTTGCCCTGGGGTTCATACCATTGATTATAGGATTTACTCATTCTAAATTTCGTTGAAGAAAAACAGCTTGATTTTGACTTTAGTAGTCAAACCTTATGCTGTAAAAATTAAATGAATGGAAAGTGCCTGCGCACTCTATGAAGTGATGTCCTGTTAGGATTACCAAATAGAATATCAATCCCTACTCTTGATATTGCGGTAGGTCGCTTGAGGTGCTGTAAGTGATATGACTGATCCTTTTGTCATTGGATACCTAAATTAATGGATTTCTCAGAAAAAAGCATATCGGAAGCTAAGAAATGTGAGAGAATATGATTTTTTGAAAAACGCCTGCAGATAAGCGCTATTCACCGAATCTGGCGATCCATGAATTCCACATAATGAGGGGATTTACATTGCCTGCGTTTTTCTGGAGCTTTGTTTCATGGCGGTTCCCGAAAAGCCTCAGTAAAGAGTAGGGATCAAACAATAATATGATTTACCATGAAAAAGAAAATGGCGTTAAATGAATTGAAAGTAAAAAGCTTCATCACACCGGTGTCTGAAGAAAGAGCAGATACCGCGAAGGGTGGGTGGATATTCCCTACCAATGCAATCTACTTGTGCGGCAGATCGGGTGATCTCCCTACAGAATGCTGTCAGCATGTGAACTGAATGAATTTTGATCAGCTCTATCCTGATAGGCTGTCTCATCCGGTCGACACAATAAAAGAGCCTCCCCGTTACAGGGAGGCTCACAGTTGCTAACGCTTGTACTACGTTGGCGCTGGTTGAGTAATGTTCAAAAGGCCGGTGACCTTTTGGTTTCTTTTCCTGAGTTGCTAGTTAAAACTTGAAGTTTAATCCACCTCTGATGAAAGTACCATTGAAACCGAACTGATTGACTTCCCAGGGATATCTGAATCGTCCTCCCAGGTCTGTTACAAAGTCGCCATTGGTGACAATCTCGTCCGGATAAATGTCAAATAAGTTATTGATCACAAAGTTGGCACTTAGGTTATCCAGGATCTCATAACCAAGGATCAGATCAGTGATGACCTTGCCGGAGAAGGTCTGATCGTTTGCCGGTTCAGTGGCATGCTGCCAGGTGACTTTGCCGAAATAAGTATTGTTGAAGGATGCGGTGAATTTGCTGATCTTCAGGTTGATACCAAACAGGGTTTTGAAGTTCGGCCGGGCTGTTGTGACCCTCGACTGTTCTTTCCTGTTAAAGATCTCATATCCCTCTGCTCCTACCGTTCCCGGGGCATCGATAGAACCTTCTATGGTAGTTTCATTGAAGTTGGTAGAAGAGGTAATGCCCAGCTTAGCTTTGCCTCCCAGTGAAATGTCATTCAGGTCAATGATGATGTCCGCTCCCTGTGTACGGGTATCCAGGGCGTTGACGAAGAACTTGATACTGGTTACCTCATTGTCCAACAGTATTTGCTCCACGGAGTTGGTGGTTGCATTGTCGCCGTCAAATCCAATTTCTCCGGTAAACAACACCCTGTTGTCAACTGAAATATTGTAGTAGTCGGCGGTGATTGACAGTTTTTCAAATAGCCGGTAGGTAACACCTGCAGATACGGAGAAGGAGGTCTCTGCGTCCAACTCGGGAATTCCCAGTCCTCTGATGACAGGACTTACGTTGTTAAATGTACCCTGGTTGGAAACTGTACCGCCTGAGACCAGCGTCTGGACATTGCTGAGATAAATCTGATGTAAAGAAGGTGCCCTGAAACCGGTACTGATCGATCCTCTGACGGCACCATTGCCATCTGCGAAGAGGTGGCGCGCATTGATTTTCCATGAGAAGTTGCTGCCAAAGTCAGAGTAGTTTTCAAAACGGGCTGCGGCACCCAGCAATGTTTCTTCGGAAATGTCCCAGTCGAGTCCGGCATAGAGGCCAACGTTATTTCTGTTTTCGTCCAGCTCATTGGAAGGCTGCAGTCCCGGGAAAGACTGGGCGCCGCCATCTACGTAAGATGCTTCTTCACCTGCTGTTACTTTGAATCGCTCTCTTCTGATCTCCGTTCCAAAGTAAATACCGACGTTGTCAAATTGTCTGCTGATATCGATGTTGGCCAGTGATGAGCCAAACAGGTAAGCACCTGCATCAAAGCTGGTAGGGCTGTTGGGGAGCAGAGCGGGATTGATGGTATTGCCAATGGTATAAGCAACGTCATTGCCGCCGGTTGTTAGGCTAAGGTCGGTTTTCCAGTCTCCAAACTGGTATTTGTTGCCTACAGTAAAGGTATAGTCATTGATGTCCGTCTCAAAGGTGGGCTGGAAGCCGTTGTAAGGCTGACCTGATGGTGTCAGTAAACCGGCATCATCAGTGATCCAGTAAGGAGCGCGATACAGGGCAAAGGAGGTGCCATCCCTGTAAGTATAGCCACCAGTGAAGTAAAACTCCCCTGCACCATCGGCGTAGGTGGTTCCCATGTTGGCGTAGATGGAGGCCCTGTCATATTCTGGCTGACCTACAATCATCCCAAGATCAGGATTGTCCTGAATCCAAGGGTTGGTGCCGTTGAGCAACGCATCATCCCCAAAGATGTTGCCAAAAAGAAGATCGCGACCGGTCTCACCCGCTCTGTCCGTATAGTCCTGATGGTAGAAGTTTCCAGTGAGGTTCAGAAAGCCGTTGTTACCCAGCTTGAAACCTTTGTTGATGGAGGCATCGTAGGTGAAGCCATCACCTTGTGAGGTCACCCCTGTATTCAAAGAAGCCTGGCCGTTGACCGTTTCTTTCAGCACGATGTTGATGACGCCTGCGATGGCATCAGACCCGTATTGCGCGGTAGCTCCATCGCGCAATACCTCTATCCTTTCGATGGCAGCCGTTGGAATACTTTTCATGTCCACGCCTACTTCTCCTTTGCCTGGTGTATCGTTGACATAAACCAGTGCACTTTGATTTTTTCTTTTGCCATTGACCAATACCAGCGTACGGGAAGGGCCGAGGTTACGTAATTCCGATGGGTCGAAATGAGCCGTTGCATCGGAGATGGTTTGATTGGAAGAGTTGAAAGACGGGATCTTGTAGTTGATGATCTGCTCAATAGTGACCTGACCACTTTCCTGCAGCTCAGCGGCATTGATGTTGTCAATTGGTACGGGGGACTCGATCACAGTCCTGGGACGACCTCTCGATCCTACCACTACTACTTCCGACAGGCTGGTAATGTCTTCCTCCAGTACAACGTCAATGCTGGTCGTATTGGTGATGGTGATTTCTTTGGAGATAAACCCGACGAATGAAACCACAATGGTTTGCCCCGGTTCTACTTCAAGCGTAAAGTTACCGTTGAGGTCTGTTACGTCACCCTTATTGGTGTCTTTGATGAGGACTGTTGCCCCGATGATAGGCTCTCCCTCTTTGTCTTTGACTGTTCCTGTGACAGTGACGTCCTTCTTTTGATCAGTGGCAGGCGCTTTGCGCAGAATGATGGTACGATCATCTATTTCATACTCCAGGCCGTAAGGAATCGCCAGCTGATCCAAGACCTCGTAAATAGTGACCTCTTTGGCATTGATGCTCAGGTTTGGAATTTCCTTTAGGATTCCGCTCTGATACACGAAGTTGAACTCCGATTGTTTTCTGATCTCCTTCATGATCTTCCGAAGACTCTCATTCTCTATACTAAGGCTGAGTTTTGCCTCCTGGGGGTAGCCATGATTGGCCGAAGCCGAAAAAAATACAACCATTAGTAAACAAAACGTGACTTTGAAGATCAAAAGCGGCCTGAGCCAGTCTTTTGAGAATAAGTGAGTAGATTTTAATAGCATATGTTTCCTCTAGTTAGTTAGAAAATTGATTTATAGGTTAGCATCCGGCAGTGTCTTTACCGCTGGTGTTAATGTCTAATTGATAATGATCGTGCGCCCCTTGATTTCGATGTCCACTGCCTGTGTTTTCTCTATCAGTCTCAGGATGTTCCCGATTTCTTCAAAACGCTCTATTTCGCCAGAAAACCTGACGGACCGCCTGGATGGGTTGACAAAGAAATAGTCAACATTGTACCACCGGGAGAGTCTTCCCATGATCTCGTCAAGTGTTTGATCTTCAAATACGAACAGGTCGTTGACCCATCCGGTATACAGGTCTGTATCTACCATTTGCTTATGTAGTGACTGCCGCTTCTGGCTGTAAACCGACTGTTCTCCCGGCGTAAGCGTCACTACCTGGCTGGCTGCAGATTTTACATTGACTTTTCCTTCCACCAGGGTGGTAACTACTTCATCCTGCTCAGGGTAGGAGGTGATGTTGAAGTGCGTGCCCAGTACCCTTACCTGCGAGCCGGCAACATTCACAATAAAAGGCTTCTCGTTCTTAGCCACTTCGAAATAAGCCTCTCCCTGTAACGAGACGGTACGGGTCTGTGCAAAGCCTACCGGGTAGGTCAGCGTAGTCTCTGAATTGAGGTATACTTTGGTGCCATCAGACAATACCAGGCCATATTTTCCACCCCTCGGGATCATCAAGGTGTTTTGTTCATAGACCGTAGATTTACCTTCACCGGTGCTGGCATATTGTAGTGTCTTGCCATCGGATTGTGTCTTGACACCGTTTTTTTCTATCGTCAGGCTCCTGTCTTTAAGTTCAATGGATTGTCCGGTCCCGGTTATCAGCACCGCTTTCTCAGAGCCGGGTTTGATTTCGTCTGCTACGGGTAGATCGATCACTGTCTCCGACGGCATCCAGCTGAATACGGAGACCAGCAGTATGGCAGCACATGCTGCTGCCCAGTAGTAAATGCCCACCACCCTGCGCTTTGTTCTGGGTGGTGTAGCCTGTTTGTTTTGAATTTGCTGCTGCATATTGCTCCAGGCATCTTCTGTGGAGATTGCTGGCTCTTCTTCGTCCTCACTCCTGAAACGCTTCATCATGTTGTGATAGTAGGTCCGGTGAGCCGGGTCCTCAGAAAGCCAGTCGGATAGTTGTTTTTCTTCTTTGTCGTTCAGCTGTCCGTGGAACTTTCTCCAAATAATCGATATGTCAATAGATTCTTTTCCCATTGTTGTTCTTGAGACAATTCTCAATTGGGAAGGGGTGACAAAAGCCAAATCTTTTTTTAAGAAAAGATTACGGAGAATCAGGAAACAATTGGTTAGCAGGCGATTAGGTGGTGAGCTTTAAGCCTTCTCTCAGCTTTTTTTTGCCTCTTTTAAGCTGTGTCTTCACGGTATTTTCAGAAATGTTCAGGAATTTGGCGATTTCTGATATTTGAAGGTTCTCCGCATATTTTAGTTGAATGATCTGCCTGATCCCCTCCGGTAGTTCTGCTATTGCGCGCTGCAGTTGATCCTGAAGGGCAGGGTCCATCTTTTCGCTCTCCGTGTGGTATTGTAATAATCCCTCTGTCATCAACAAATTGTATTGATCCTGAATTTTCAGTGCTTTGAGTCGATTCAGGCACTGGTTTTTGACACATTGGAAGAGGTAGGCGTCTAGGGATTCAATGCTGTCGAGCAACGCTGATTTTTCCCATAATTTGATGAACACAGCTTGCACAACATCCTCCGCATCACCGCGATGAGGTAAGTAGGACATGGCGAATTTTACCAACGGCTTGTAGTAGTCATTGAAGACTACTCTAAAGCAAGATTCGTCGCCATTTTTGATTTTTTGTAGTACTATATTCCGTGTTGTGGCCAAAAAACTGCTGTATTGTCGGGTAAAATTATAAGAAACATCAGAAGATTAAGCAAGCGTGAACTGAATATTATTTTTCCGTCACCGTACTTCCGGGGGCGTTTTGAAGATGCTTAGGCACAAAAATATATTGAATCAAAAGTGCTGTACATCATTGATATTCAGGACTTTGCTTCCAGTTCGTCTTGCTTCAGAAAGTAATTGTAAATCAGGGTGAGTCCCAACACAAAAAGACCAGCAGTAATCCCGAGGATCACATTGACGTAAGCAGGAGCGGTCAGTGATACGCGGATCAGGATGGTGGCCAGTGCAAAGGAGGAGTAGCGAAAGAGGTTATAGTATTTGGTGGTGTATCTGAGTGAAAAGAGTAAGATCAATACGTCGGCAAAAATCAAAATGGTGTAGAAGGTATTGAAGGAATTGACATAGTGTCCTGTCTCGATGAATTGTGAGATGTCAGTGAAACCCAGGTAGACAAATACGCACAGCAGCAACAGTGATAAGATTTTTTTAAAATGAATGAATTCCAACTGTTCCTGATCATTCTTGGTAATGCGCTCGTGCCGCTGTTTTTGATAGTAAAACCCGATGATCAAAAAGATCAACAATGCCCCGAAAGCATCGCTCAGCATGTGGAAAAGTGGCTCGTAGATGAAGTTGGACCATTCTACAGGCTGTTTGAAGTAGCCAAACTCCTTAAAGGCAGATCTTAGCAAGATCACGGAGAGTATTTCAAACTGTTTCCCTACCGAGTCCGCCACAGACTTTGGCAGTACAAAGATCAACCCCAGTATTTCGATGACCAGCAGGACTTGAAAAGACAGGTCGATGGCCAGGAAATAGTTGGTGGTGTCCGGGATAGCAGGGAAGCCGAGGTTTCTGGCACTTACTACCAGTAGGAGGCCAAAGCCGAAAGTAGCAATCAGTAACCAGCTGATCGACTGGTCGGTGAGTTTGTTGGACCAGAGTCTATGCAGGGCATCATACAGGCCAATGATCCGTTTTGTCATTGTAGTTTCTTTTTGTTGATCGCATCTCTGATGCGGCTGGCACTTTTATAATCTTCTTTGTCCAGTACTTTTTTCAGCAGTTCTTCCAGTTCATGTAAAGGAAAGTTGATAAATGATCCTCGTTTTTCTACCGGGAGACCTTCTGTGTCTACAGAGAAACCGGTTTGTTCCAGAATATGTTCAAAAGTATAAACAGGACACCCAAAGCGAACAGCCATGGCGACTGCATCGGAGGTACGGGAGTCTACCACAATCTTTTCGGTTGCTCTCCTGAGGATGAGCTTTGCATGGTAGTGATTTTCTACAATTTCATCGATGAGCACCTCTTCCAGCTTCGCGTTGAGTGCTTCCAGGGTATTGAAAAACAAATCATGAGTTTGTGGCCTGGCAGGTTTCATCTGTTCTACCACCATCGCAATGGCCTGTGCTTCTGATTCGCCGATGGTGATGGGTATCCGTCTTTTCATCTGGACATCTTCCAGTACCAGGGCAAATTGTCCCGGGTGGGATTCGCTGTTGGTGAGTGCTACTAAGTTGAGTTCAACCTTTTCCATTAGCTCATAAATTTAAAGACCATGTAAACCCCATAGGCAATACATAGCAGTGCTGATAGCCACAAAAAGCCTTTCTGTATTTTTGGTCCTATTCCTAATTTAGCGGTAAGCGGGATTTTAAACAAGGCGGCTACCAAAATCATCCCCAAAATGGAACCAATCCCGAAAAGGAGCATGTACACTACGCTGAGCGTAGAAGAGGTAATCTCAGACATGGCAATCAGCACTACGGCGCCGCTTCCTGCCAGTCCGTGGATGGAGCCAATGAGGAAAGCAAGCCTTCCACCTTTTGCATTTACATTCGGTTGATGGTCATGGTCTTGATCCTGGTTGATTTTCCTGATGCGGTAAATGCCCAGTACAATGAGCGTAATACCCACTACAATTTCCAGGTATTCAAAGGATGAAATATTCAGCGTAAGCTTGGCCAGAATGATGATGCCACCTACAACCAATATCATCATTGTATGTCCCAATCCCCAGAATAAACCATCTTTCATGGCGGCGAAGAAGGAATTGCGCTTATTGGCGAGGTTGCCCACTGCCAGTACATGATCTGCTTCAAAGGCGTGGTTGAAGCCAACGATGATGGCAAAGAAAAGCGCCGTGGTGTTCATGATTCAAGTGGTTTTAGTACAATACGGTGATTGCCGGTATCAGCAATCGCTAGAAGATTGTCTTCGGCACAAATGGCAAATGGCCAGTAGAGTGCATTGGTGGTGCCCATCATCGTTTTGGCATTCTCACTACCAGTCCCAAAGTCGTCATGACCGATGAGGCTGTGCGCAGCGGGATTGTTGCGGGCAGGCAAAGGCGTAAAACGCAATATCCTGCTATTGCCAGTGTCGGCGACGTAGAGACTGTCCTGATGGAAGAAAGAATCGTAGCACCAATTGAGGGTGAATGATGCCGGTTGCAGCCGGTACTGGTTTTGGCCATTGCCTTCAAAGCTGTCCTGGCCTATGATGACATCTGCTTTTTGTGTCAGGCTGTCTTCCCAATTGTGCCAAAGCAATACCCGGTAGTATTGTGTATCTGTGACAGCCATGGCACCAGAAGTGCTGATTTTGACGGAATAAGGCCAGATAGGATCGGTGTTTTCATAGTCGCGCTCCTCAAAGTGCTCCTTGCCTATTACATGATCTGCCACTATGTAGTTGGAAGTAGGAATCTGGTCATAGCAGAGGATTCTGCGGTTGCCCGTATCAGCAATCCATAGTTTTTTCCCGTCAGAGAATACGCCATAAGGCCAGTTGAGACTTTGAGCGCTGGGATCGCTCCCTACACCAGACACATTGGGCTGATTGCTGTTAAAATCTGGTTGTCCTACGACTACATCGGCTGGTTGCCCGTTGGCTGTGGGTAGCTGGTGCCAGATCAGCACCCGGTGATTCCAGGCATCTGCGACAACGAGGCGCTGGCCATCGGACCAGATGCCGGAAGGGTAATGCAGGGTACTCGCAGAAACTTCTTGTCCGCTGTTCCTTTTAGTGGCTGTTGCTTCCGGTTGACCCAATGTTACATCAGGTGTCTGGTGCATACCCTTCGGTAGGGTTTTCCAGATAAAAACGCGGTTTTGACCGGTATCAGAAACAAACAAACTCCCCTGGTGCATCCAGACACCCCTTGGAGCGAGCAGTGGATTGCCTTTGTCTCCATAAAAAAGTGTACTTTCCAGCAGAAATTTGGTGGTGATTGGTGGTGTCTCTAGCATATTCTCGGTAATTGTTCTCCTGGCAACATACTCAACACCCTGCGGCCGCCAATGGCGCTGGTCATAATGACCTGACGAGGGTGCTCCTCGGTCACCGTTCCAATGATGGCCGCCTGTGAAGAAGCCGCATCTTTCCGTAGGAAATCGACGTATTCTGCTGCAATTTCTTGTGATACAATGCTGATGAAAACGCCTTCATTGGCAACATACATCGGGTCAAGCCCCAGCATTTCGCAAGCGCCTTCCACCGATTCATTCACAGGGATGTCCCGGTAGTTCAGGTCAATGCCTAATTTGCTTTGGTCGGCTATTTCTTTCAACACCGTAGCGACTCCTCCGCGGGTAGCATCGCGCAGCACGTGAATGTCTTCCCCAAACTTATTAATTGCCTGCTCCACCACTTTGCTCAGGTCTTTGGTGTCGCTTTCAATATCACTTTCAAATTCAAGTCCTTCCCTTACAGACATGATCGCGATGCCGTGTCGCGCCAATTGGTCGCTGACAACAATGCAGTCCCCGGGCCGTATGTTGCTGACGGCAATATTTGCTATGTCCAGCACCTGACCAATTCCGGTCGTATTGATGAAAATCTGATCGCCTTTTCCTTTGTCCACCACTTTGGTGTCTCCTGTGACCACTTGTACACCTGCCTGTTCGCAGGCGTTTTTGATGGCGACCAGTATTTCCCAGAATGCTTCCATTTTCAGGCCTTCTTCAATGATGAAGCTCAGTGAAAGGTATTTAGGAACGGCGCCACACATGGCCAGGTCGTTGACAGTGCCGTATACTGCCAGCTCCCCAATAATGCCGCCGGGGAAAAAGATGGGGTTGACCACAAAACTATCTGTGGTAAAGGCCGTTTTGCCCGACAAATTCAAAGTGGCCCCGTCATGCTGATTGGACAAATGATCGTTTTTGAGCAGATCAAATACGCCCGCGTCCAGTAACTGATGGGTCAGTACACCGCCGCTGCCATGCCCCAGTGTGATGACGTCGAAGTCCAGTTTGGGCATTGGACAAGTCAATTGCATCTTCATCAGGCTTCTACGAGTTCAGTTTGTCCGGAGTAGTGGTAGTAGGCAGCACATGCTCCTTCGGTGGATACCATTGGGGCGCCCAGCGGATTGGAAGGCTTGCACTTCTTGCCAAACTGTGCACAATGGATGGGCTTCTTCAGCCCTTTCATGATTTCACCTGCGATGCATTCTGCATGCTCCGGAGTATCTACTGTCCAGACATCAAACTTTTGATTGGCATCATATTGTTGCAGCGATTCCCTTACTTCATAGCCACTCCCGGGGATGATGCTCATGCCACGCCACATGCGGTCTGTTCTTTCAAATACCTGCTCTATGACCTCTTTGGCATTGGTGTTGCCTGTCTCCGATACCATGCGACTATATTGGTTTTCCAACACTGCTTTGCCTGCTTCCAGCTGTTTGACTACCATCAGGATGCCTTGCAGGAGGTCAACAGGTTCGAAGCCGGTGACCACGATGGGTATTTTGTAAGTTTCCACCAAAGGATAATACTCTTCCAGCCCCATGATGGTACAGACATGGCCTGCTGCCAGAAAACCCTGCACCACGGTGTCCGGATCACTCATCAATGCTGAAATGGCAGGAGGGACCAAAACGTGGGAGGCGAGTATGGAGTAGTTTTTGAGCCCCAACCGATCGGCATGCAAGACTGACAGCGCGTTGGCTGGCGCAGTGGTTTCAAAGCCTACGGCAAAGAAGACGACTTCGCGATCGGGATTTGCTTCAGCGATCCTGACTGCCTCCAGTGGAGAGTACAAGATCCTGATATCAGCACCACCAGCTTTGGCTTCCAGCAGGCTCTTTTTGGAACCCGGTACCCGGAGCATATCGCCGAAAGAGCAAAGTATCACATTATTTTCTTCTGCCAGGTGAATGGCTTTGTCAATCAAATTCAACGGGGTGACACAGACTGGACAACCAGGGCCATGCACCATGGTAATTTCTTTTGGCAACAGATCAAGGATGCCGTTTTTGACCAAGCTATGGGTTTGACCACCACAAACCTCCATGATGGTCCAGGGTTGAGTGACTGTTTTCTTAATTTCTTCTAAATATTGAGAAACTAGTTCAGGGTCTCTGTATTCGCTCAGGTACTTCATCTCATTTGTCTTTTAGTTGCTCAATGGAAGCAGGCTCCAACTCGTCGAGTTCGCCGGCCTCTTTCAGGTATTCAAAAGTCTTTTTAGCTTCCTCTTCGTTGACTACGCTGATGGCTACGCCCACGTGTACCAGGACGTAGTCACCTTCTTTGGCATGTGGAACCATCTCCAGACTTGCTTCTTTTGAGATACCACCAAATTGTACTTTGGCCATCCTTACCAGGCCATTCATTTGGGTTTCTATTGATTTTATTTTTCCCGGTATTGCTAGACACATTGTGCTATGGGTTTAAGGTTTCTGTTCTTTTTATGATCTATATACTGCAAGTGAGCCAGCTGACCGTAGGCAATGTTTTCATCGTTGGGAGATAACTCCTGATGAAAATAGAGGTCAAATACTGGTCCCAGTGCATTGATGATGAGGTCTGTTAATAATCCATTTTGGAAGACCCCGCCGCTGAATGCGATTTTTTGATATGCCCCTTCATTGGCTACTTTCCTGATCATCTCCACCAGGGTGAGGTGAAATCGCGCACTGATTCCCTGGTAGTTGTTTTTTCTGTCATGGAAAATCTGGTCAATGGTATCGTTCAGTTCAAGTTGCTGTCCTTTCAGTGTAAATGAGTAGGGCTGGATGTTTTGGCGTTTTGAAAAAGCCTTTTGCGCATTTTGTTCCAATAGCATGGCAGACTGGCCCTCATACGTATTGGTGTGCGCAATGTCAGCCAGGAAAGCGACGGCGTCAAACACTCTTCCCATGCTGCTGGTGAGCAATGAGGGTCGTTGCATACTTTTCAAATAGAAGCTCCACTCGGTGGAATTAAATGCGTTTTGAAGTTCATGTCGGTTTTCTGGTCCTGAGAGCGCCAGTGCGCAAAGGCGATTGTCAATGGCCATCCGGTCTTGGGATAGCTGTGGATAATAAGCCAAATGTGCGATCCGGGTTATGGTATGATTGGTGTACTCAAAGAACTCTCCACCCCAGGAGTTTCCATCTGAACCAAAGCCAGTACCATCCCAGATGACGCCAAGGACATGATTTTCTTCAGTCAGCTTTCTTTCTGCCAGAATTGCCGCAAAGTGCGCTTCGTGATGTGGGATCTCAACCAGGGAAATCCCTTTTTCCTTTGCCCAGGTTTTACCCAGTTGGTGGGTGAAGTAGCCAGGGTGGGCATCGATAGCAATTTGCTTGATCGCTGGATTGATCAGTTTAGAAAACCTGCTCAGAACTTCTTCAAACTGTAATTGATTGTCATAGTGACTCAAATTTCCCAGGTACTGAGAGACGTAAGTGTTTGAACCAACCCCATAGGCAAACGTCCCTTTCATCTCTGCGCCCAGCGCAAGCTGATCCATCTTGTCATTGCTGAGTGAACAAAAAGTGCTCGGCGCCATGCCTCGTGACCTCCTCAAAACAATTCGTTGCTGATTCCATGGGGACAGCTGTACCACAGAATCGTCTTGCGGAAAAACAATGGCCCTGTTGTGGCTCAGTACATAATCTGCGAGCTGGAACAATCCGGTTTCATCGTCTGCATGAACAATGGGGGAACCACTCTGGTTGGCGCTGGTGGCGATCAACGGGCTGCCAAATTTACTGCTCACCAACTCCAGGATGGGCGCATAAGGAACCATTACACCGATTTTTTCCAATCCGGGAGCGACGATGTCCATCGGGAGGTCATTGTGCTGTCGCGGATTGAGTAATACAACGGGAGAGATGCTGCCATTCAACAGACTGGTCTCTTCCTGGGTGATATGAAACTGTGTTGCTACCGTTTCTACACTGCCATAAAGCACGGCAAACGGTTTGGACGGACGCTGTTTTCTACGTCTTAGCTCAGAGACGGCCTGCCGGGATTGTGCATTGCAAAGGAGCAGATAACCACCAATGCCCTTGACGGCTATGATCTTGTCTTCCCGAAGCCTTTCTACTGCCAAATCCATCAGTTCTTCCGATGTCAATTGATCGGAAACCACGCCATCCGCATCTGCTAAATGCATTTGCACACCACAGTCCGGGCAGGAATTTGTTTGCGAGAAATACCTCCTGTCATTTGGATCATGGTACTCGGCTTCACAGGCTGAGCACATGTTAAACGGGTCCATAGCAGTGAGTTCGCGGTCATAGGGCAGGCCGCTCATGACGGAGTATCGTGGTCCGCACTCGGTACAAGTGATGAATGCATAGTGGAACCGGTGATTGTTGGGGTCATAGAGCTCCTCTCTGCAATGCTGGCAAAGACTGAAATCTGGTGTGATGCACAAGTCCAGTTTGCCACTGTGACTTTCCACAATCTGGAAGTCTGCAAAGCATTCTGTAGCTACCTTGCTGAGGGTGGATTGGTTCACAACGGATTGATCAGGTTTTTGCCTGAGGCATGCCTGATAGAATTCGTTGGCTTGCTCCTGTGTAGCATTGAACCTGATATGGACGCCATCAGTCGCATTGCAGACCCAACCTTTGAGGTGTGAAGTCTGTGCCAGCTTATAAACAAACGGCCTGAAGCCGACTCCTTGTACCCGCCCTGTAATATGGATATGGAAGGTATCCAATGGTTAGGCCGGTACGGTATTCCCTTCTCTTTTCAGCTTTACTTTTTCTTCCAGCCATTCACACCAGGCGTCTAGTCCTTCACCAGATGTACTGGAAATCTGCATTGCTTCGATCTCCGGGTTCACATCCCTTGCATCCTGTATGGCTGCTTCTGCAGAAAACGGAAGATAGGGCAGTAAATCAGCTTTAGATATCAGCATCATGTCACTGGTGTGGAACATTTTTGGGTATTTCTTGGGCTTGTCGTCTCCTTCAGTGGAGGCCAGCAACGTGACACGGTAATCTTCTCCCAGGTCAAAGGATGAAGGGCAAACCAGGTTGCCGACATTCTCAATGAAAAGGAGCTCAACACCTTCCAGGTCTATTTGCTCCATCGCCTGCCAAACCATTTGTGCTTCCAGGTGACAGATGCCTCCTGTGACAATTTGCAACGCCTCTACACCTGCTTCTTTGATACGGTCTGCATCACGCTCTGTTTCAAGATCGCCTACTAAAACCTTCATGTTGATCTTGGAGGATAACCGTCTGGCAGTCTCCTGCATCAAGGTCGTTTTTCCACTGCCTGCAGAGGAGGTAATATTGATGAGCAGGATTTGCTTATCGGCCACGGACTTTCTGATGGTGTCCGCTACAAAATCATTTGCTTTGAGCAGATTGAAGGAGCTGTTATCGCATTGTACAGTACCCCGTGCGGCTTTATTCGATTTTTCTATTGCCATGATATTTTTAAAAAAATGAGTTAATGTAAAAGCCAGCCCTACTCATTCACTTCCCGATACAGTAACTGCAATCCTTTCATGGGTCAATTATTGAAGTATGCGCCGAAAAACTGTGAGAAATGCACAAAATGTGTGGTCATTACACACGACTATTCTGTCCTAAGCAGGGCCATTAATTGTGTTACCAATTAGTTGCAGTAATATACTATTAGAAAGTTGATTAGAAAAGCTTTTCTAAGTTTTAGAAAAACATTTCTAAAAATGACTAATCATCAAAATGCACTCTTTCAATCAACAGCTCTTCACCCTGGATGACATTTTTGGTAGGATGCCCATTGCGGCACTTAAAGAGGTAGTTTTTTACTTCTGAGACGTCCCCGCAGATTTCGCATTTGATGATGATAGGAACTACATTGACCTTTAGTTTGGTGTTGAGAAAGCGTTGCTCGTCCTGGGTGACCGCGTCAAAGGCATTTTGCATGAGAATAGGTTCTACGTTGGAGAGTAGTCCCACCTTCAGGTCTATTTGGCTGAGTTTGTCGAGTTCCTCTGCTTCGAATTCGGAGTCCAGCGTTCGGAAGATATTTCTGATGAGCGAAATTTCGTGCATATCATTCCGTCATAATGGCCAGTCCGAGGGCGGCGATTTGGTCCAGGTGAGATTGGGCATCATTAAGTAACTGTTGATCGTCTGTCAGTGACTTGATTTCCTTTGCTTTGGCGAGCATGTCCTTGTATCGGGCGTGTTCCATGTTTTTGTTGACATTGTTGACCTGCCAGCAGGCTTCCAGGTAGTTGAGAATGGTGTGCGCTCTTTCTACCGGATACTGATCAGCCGTCCGTACTTCCAGTGCTTCCAGGTAGTAAAAGATGGCTTTTTCCACATTGTCACCAATTTTAGCCGGGGGGTATTTTAGCAAGGCATTGGCATAGTTGTTGGCCACCATGGCATATTCAAAAGGGAATGTTGCTTTCTGAAAGAAGTCTAGTGATTCCTTGAAGGAGGTGGCAGAAAAGGCAGACCACATACTCTTTTTCTTTTCGTCAGCAGGCATTTCAGCATAGATGACTGCGAGGTTGTGGTGGATTTCCGCATGGATGGCAGGCGCATCTTCTCTGGTGAACGTTTGAAGCCCTTTCTGGTAAGTATCTATGGCTGCCTGATAGAATTGCGGATTGCCATCCTGTGCCCAGGTGTAGAGCAAAGTACCTTTCCTCAGGTAGGCAGATGCCAGAAATTCCGGAAACCCCTGTTCGTCATAGATATCGATTACTTTGGTGACGTAGCTCAGGGATTCGGCGTAGCTCTTTTCATAATTGGCGATTTCCGATGCGTGCATGAAAAGCGTTGCAACGGCCCAGTGGGCTTTTTTTGCTTCAAAATAGGGGAGTGCCTCAGAAATGAGCGATTTGATCTCTTCTGCCTGCTCTTTGTTGTAGGGCAACAGCCTGGACGCCATCAGTACATTGATCAAGTCCAACTTCAGGTAGTTGTAGGCGATTTTGCTGGAGACCTTGTCCAGGTGATCGCGCAGCAGCTGTTCGGCCCCGGCCGTTTGTCCACTATCCATCAGGTAAGTAGTCAGGTTTTTAGCAGTAAAAGCCGCATAATCTCCGCCGGGAGCGTCTTCGAGGGCTATTTCATACTGCCTGTCGGTAGCAATACCGTTGTATAAATGCCCCGCATAGTGAGTAAGTACCGCATAGTTATGTGACTCGAAGTAATTGCTATCTCCAGAGGACGGGCTGACTACCCTGTGATTCAAGTCTCTCATTTGCAACCGACAACTGATCGTGTATTTGAGTGTCTCATTGCTGCAAAAGTCGAGTGCTTCTGCTTCATACATCAGTTTTGCCAGGAGTATGGCGATCAAGTCATTGACACTGAATGGCACCCGTTCAAAAAGGATAGGAGGTTCGCTGCTGTCCCAGGGAATGGATGCAGTCATCAGGTCAGTGACCACAAGGTGATTTTGCTCTTCGTCCACCTCAGAAACAGGCAGGACCTTTACTGCCTCATTGAGTCCTTCAATATTTGAGAGGGCCTCACGTATTGTTTCCGGAGATTGGTCGGTATACAGGTAGATCATGCTTCTGAGGGGTTGGCTATGTTAATTTTAATGAATTTTTGCTCTGTGTTGACGGAATAAGTGAGCTTTTTATCGAGGTCGTCAATGTCATGATCGATGAGGATTTCCCTGATGGGAATACTCTTGGTACCTTTCAGGTCTTTACTTTTCAGCAGGAGTTCCATCGATTGATGGAGTTTGGGGAACCATGCGTTCTCCTTCGGCGAGACCAGAATTGCTTCCAGATTTTCTTTATAGGTTACATAAACACTATGACTGTCTGGTAGTACTTCACTGGCAAGTTCCGGTGGCAGAATCAAATGCGATGACTTCAGTTCAACCTCGTACTTCATTTGTCTCATTCAGTTCCTGCATCATCAACTCTACTACTTTGTCTCCCGCTTCTTGCACAGGTTGAGATAGTTCTACCTCAAGTCGGGTATTGTCTACGGCAATCAGGTATACCTGGATATCATCCGGATACTCATCTCCCAGCATTCTTTTGGCATAGGAAAGTGCCTGGTCCCATTTGAGGCTGTGTAGAAAAACCATGGGGTCTTCCTGGGGCGCGCTCATGACTTCCGCTGCAGGCACTTTATAGAGTGTGCCCACCGGTTCACCGGTATTGATCACCGCATCTACAATTAAAATCCTGTGGTGACCTTTGAGCTGATAGAGTACTTCAAAGGCAGAGGTACCCATGTCCAGAATGGTTACAGCACTGTCTTCCCCCATCAGCTTTTTGAGCTGTGCTATGACATAGCATCCAATCCCGTCATCACTCCTTACAGGATTGCCAAAACCCATAATTGCTGTCTTCATCATCATAAAAATACAAAAAAAGCCCGCAAAAGATTTTACGGGCTTTAGTAAAATGTTTGTTGATTATAATTTAAACTTAGCGAGTTCTTTTCCTGATTTCTGGTCATGTGCATGCACGGTACACACCAGGCAGGAGTCAAAAGAACGCGCGACCATGCCCACTTCTACCGGATCGTGCGGATCTTCGATTTCAGTGCCTTCCAGCGCGGCTTCTATCGGTCCTGACTTCCCTTCGGCGTCGTTGGGTCCTACGTTCCATGTAGTAGGAGCGACGACCTGGTAGTTTTTGATGACGCCACCTTCCAGCTCAATCCAGTGTGCCAGCGCACCTCTGGCCGCTTCAGTAGCGCCAAAGCCTTTGCCGTCTTTTTCTTCAGGTTTGATGTAGAATTCATCGTCCAGCCTGATCTGGCTGAGCCATTCATCAATGTAGTTGTACAACCTTGGGGCTTCGTGTACCCTTGCCAGTGTTCTGGTGAATACGCTGGGACCCAGTTTTTGGATGATATCCCCAAACAAAGGATCCTGAATCTGGTGATCCATGTTGTTAGGGTTGGCGTTCATGATTACCCGTGACAGCGGACCGGCTTCTGCTGCATATCCCATGTATCGGGGTGCTTTTGACCAGCTGTATTTTCCGTTGAAGTCCGAGTTTTCCAGGTTCTGGGAGACCACCGGGGTTGGGAGTGGCTCATTCCACGGGTGGGCCGGGTCCTGATGCTCAAACCAGGAGTGGTCTACATGCTCAAAAATCTGCTGATGATCGAACGTGTGATAGTTCTTTCCGTCAAAGAACCCACTGGGATTAATCAATGCCTGATTTCTGGAGTCAACTGTAGGTGTATTGTACCGATCCTTGTGCAGGTAAGTGCCATAAGCAACGTACTTGCCAACACCCTGACCAAACTTATCGAGCCCAAATTCCAGCGAAGCGCGGATGAACAAGCCAAGGTCACTGTTGCGCTGAGATTCGTTTTCATCTACCCAGGCCATGAGGTCATCCCAGGACTTTATTTGCAAATAACGGTCTATAGAGCATCCCAGCCAGGTTGTTTCCAGCCAATCATTCCTGAATTGGTTCATAATGGCATGTGCTCTCGTGATGTCTTTCAAGGTAGGCGCGCACATGACACCACCCGGCACCATGTAACTGGAGTGTGGCCATTGCCCGCCAAATAGTGCATATACTTCAACAGGTCTCCCGCTGGCAGTGACACCAGACTGGAAAGAAGTGCCAGTGTAGGCTGCGAAGCGTTTGACTACTTCCTGATAAAGCGGCTTGCTGGCAAATTTCTTATTGGCCATATCCGTCGCGAAAATGGCATAAAACCATCTGGGAATACTTTGAATGGTCTCAGTAGCCTGCCCTATTGCTCTTAAAAGCAGTGCGTTGGGCGACAGCTTAGTGCCCCAGGCAGTGTCCAGTGCAGATGAGGCACAATACAGGTGTGATCCTCCACATATTCCGCATATCCTGGGAGTGACAATGAGGCCCGATTGCGGGTCTTTTCCTGCCATGATACGTTCAAAACCCCGAAACATGGCCGCCTGGGTGTGGGCTCTTGTGACCACACCGTCTTCCATGAATACTTTTACATCCAGATCTCCCTCTACCCGTCCTACGGGTGAGATATTTAGTTCTTTAGTAGCCATTTTTGTTATTTAGAGGATACAGTTAATTCTTTGTTGGTAGGAAGTATTTTTTCCCACCCTGCTCTCAGGTAGTACAGTCCTTTGGATTGCCCTGTTGGAACATCTTTAGGGAAAATACCCAGGTGCTTCATCGTTTTCAGTACGCTACCCTTTTTAAGGTCGTGGTGTGGGAAACCAGGTTCAGTACAACCAAGGCACGGATGGTTTGCACGGGTTTTACTGGACTGTCTGTTCCACAATATTCTGTTGCAGCTGGCATGGGTCATAGGTCCTCTACACCCTACTTCGTAGAACAGGCATCCGCCTCTTTTGCCAAATCCACCGTCTACCTTCTGAGCGAAGTTGTTGACGTTGGTACATCCGGTTTGTACAAAGTCTGTAAAGAACGTTTTGGGTCGGTGATAATCGTCTACCAATACATCGCCAATACGGCCTGTGGAGATCGCTACCAGGATTTGAGTGACCCAGTCGGGGTGAGCGGGACACCCGGGAATGTTGATGACCGGCAGGCCGCCCTTTGATACATAATCTGCGCCCAGGATACCTCCTTTGTTCTTTTTGTGGAATTGCATCCCGGTAGACTCACTGGGGTTGGGCGGTACAGCGGGAATTCCTCCCCATGTGGCACAGTCACCAATGGCCACAGTGAATTCTGTGACAGCGGCCAACTCTTTGACCCAGTCCATCATCGGGCGCTCAGCGAAGTAGTTCATGGTGCCAGTGCCATTTGGCCCCTGGATGATACTACCTTCAAAAACGAAAATGTCCAATTTCGTTTTGCCGCTAAGAATATCTTTCATTAAGTCAACAACTTGCTCACCTATTTCAAGCCCTATTGATGGATGCCATAAGATGTTGATTCCAAAATCTGTCACCAGTTCCACCACTGTGGGCTCTTCGGCATCTAAGAAAGACATTGTATTGCCACTGCATGCTCCTCCCTGGAGCCAAAGTACATTAACCATATCAATGATCAGTTAGATTAAAAAATTTGTAAAATGACCTATCATTTTTTGATAAATCTTCTAAAATCAGTTAATCCAAGATACTGGCTTTAATAAAATTAGAAAATAATTTCTAGTAAAAGTTTTCTAATTTAGAACAGTTTTAAATTACCGTCAGTCCGGGCTCTATGAATCTTTCGTATTCTTCTTTCCCTTTTATGGTGAGGAAAGGGAGTAGCTGTAGCCAAACAGAACACTTGAAGCTACACAGGTCATCGAACTCGTCTTTGATGGCTTGTGAGGTGTGCCAGAAGGTGACCATGGTGCATAAGTTATCTGCTAATTGAGCAATCTGCTGTTTGTCCAGCTCCATTTTCAAAATTCCTCTCGACTGGTTGTATTCTATTCTTTTTTCAAACTGCACCCTCATTTTGACGATGAATTCCTTGCGGTCTTCATGCAGGTGCGGGTGATTTCTTTTGATTTCCAGAATATCGATGAAATAGAATGGATATTGTTTGATAAACTGGTGGTAAGCATCCAGTTGGGAGTCCAGGTCTCTCAGGTCTGGCGAAGCCCGGTAGGACCCCAGGATGGTGCGTAGTTCTTCTCCGGTCTTCTCATAGGCCCTGGCGACAATTGCCTCTTTGTTTTTGAAGTGATACGCCAGATTGCCCACGCTGATTTTTAATTCATCGGCGATGTTCTGAAGCCTTACATTGACAAAACCCTGCTCATTGAACAAGTGTATAGCTGCGGATATAATCCTTTCTTTAGTTTGACTCATGGTGTAAGGATTAGTTATTGCAACTGTGAAATAAGGACTGATCTATTTTTAAAGTACCCCGCTGGTCTTTGGCTGCCAGCCGTCTCATCATATTGGCGGCCAGCTCTGCTTTTTGCAGAGAGATACATTTAGAAATCTTTTTCTTGATCATTTTGAACGGGTTGTAGATGTGCGCAAACACCAGATAGACATCCCAGTTACCTTTTCGCTCTACGATATTATCGATGACCGCACTATCCAGCAGCCATTCGTCACGGTAGAACAGGTCAAGGTCTATGTACTCACCTCTGTGATCTGTGACATGCTGTATGTTCATACAGTCCATCAGTTTTTCATAGCACTTCTTATCGATATAGATTTTATGATTTTTCATAGCGGTATCGATTTGTTCTTGATTAATTGATCATATTCTTGCCGCCCTATGTGGGAAAAATAAGGGTAGAGTCCCTGCCACATATGTTTTTTAAAATCATCAACGTCCAAATGATCCAGTCCGGAGATGGTGGTTCGCTGTAGCCATGAATTTTCCATGAGCCATAGCAGGTTGGCCATTCCGGTAAGAGATTCCTCCTCCATCTCAAGGAGTGCACCTCTGGAGATATTGAACTGAATCAATCTTTGAAACTGGTCTTTCTCCCATTGGATATGCTTTCGGTACTCGCTGGCGATGGCCCCATCGTAGCGGATAATCTCCAGCGTGTCCAGGTAAAAAAATGCATACTCACTTTGAATGGTAAACACATTGTCCCAATGTCGGTCCAGGTTTTCGAACAAAGGAACGATGTTCAGCTCGTTCAGTAATTCGGATTGCTTTCTGACAAGGTCTTTGTAAACATTCAATAAGAGGTCTTTTTTGGTAGCGAAATGATAGGCGAGGTTGCCTATGCTCACATTGGCTTCATCTGCAATATGCTGCAGACGCACATTGACAAAACCGCTCTGATTAAAAAGTTCTAATGTAGCGGAAAGAATATTGGGTTTTGTCTCTTTCACCAATTGCCGAGTTTAAAAAATCGATTTAAAATTATGAATTTATCATTAAAGAATAAAGGATTATTGACAGATCAAGTGTTAACCCTCAGTAAATCAATGGTATTACGTTGCTGATATTTTGGATTTTTGTAACAATTTTTACATAAACCTTTCACGGCCAAACAAAGTCTGGAGGGAGGGGAAATCGAGGGGACATTGCAGTTGATAACCAAAAAAGAAGCGTGCATCAGCAGTTAATGGCAACTACCAATGCACGCACTACATCACTTGTGAATCAATCTGGAAAGCTTTGTTGTGGCTTACTCATCTCTTAAGCACTCCACCGGGTTGGTAAGCGCTACTTTGACCGTTTGCCAGCCGATGACCGACCAGGAGATCAGCAGGATACAGATGCCAGCTATGACGTACCACCACCCATTGAGTGCTATGCGGTAGGCGAACTGGTCCAGCCAATTGCTCGCTATGATGAAGCTGACGGGGAATGCAATGGCGACGGCGGCCAGCAATAGTCGGTTGAAGTCCTTAGTCAGTAGTAAAATGATAGTGGTCATGTTGGCTCCCAGTACTTTTCTGATACCGATCTCCTTGGTTCTTCGCTCGGTGGTGAAAGACGCCAGGCCAAAGAGTCCCAGGCATGAAATAATGATGGCTATGGCGGCAAACCACTGGGAAAGTGTGGCTACCCGCTGCTCGGCATCATAGAGTTCCTGATAATCCTGATCTACAAAACGATAATCAAACGGATAACTTGGATATCGCTGCTGGAAGCTCTCGGTGATCTGCGCAATGGTAGGTCTTTCTGATCCTGCTTTGACCTTGATGGCAAGGGTTTCACTGGTGGCGATTTGCATGATACAAGGTTTTACCTGCTCGTAGAAAGACTCAAAGTGGAAGTTTTCCACCACGCCTACAATGGTCCTGTCCTCTCCCCAGAAACGAACGGTTTTCCCAATTGGGTCTTCAAAACCCATGGTTTCTACTGCTTTTTGATTGATCATGATGTTGAGCTCTTCCGCGCCAAAATCACGTGAGAAAGTTCTGCCTTGCGCCAATTGAATGCCAAAGGTTTCTACAAAGTCATAATCTACTTCCAGGTTTTTGAAATGGATGACCTCATCGTCTTTGCCGTCTTTCCAGTCCAGCCCCCAAAATTCGCCACTGTCGCCGGTGAGATTGTGGGAGACGGTGGTAGTGCTCAGCACACCCGCAAAATTTGCTATTTCGCCCTGGTAGGCGCCAATACGCTGCTGAAACTCCTCGTAAGACTCTTCTTCATTCTCGATGGGTGTGGTAAAATAAACAATGTTGTCGCGGTTGTAGCCCAGGTTTTTGGATTGGATGAAATCCATTTGATGGTAAACGACTACCACCGAGATAATGAGTAAGGCAGAGATCGCAAACTGAAAGATCACCAGCCCTTTCCTCACGAATAACTCCACAAAAGAGGTGGAGACTGACCTGGCCTGCTTTCTGAGTGCATTGATCGGTTGAAAACCAGAAAGGTAGACTGCAGGATAGCTGCCTGCGATGAGGCCTGTGAGTACCATGAAGCTCACTGCTACGAGTAATATGTTGCGATCATGTAGCAAAGTGAGTTGCTTGTTCATGATAAAGTTGAACCATGGAAGAACAAACAAGACAAATAGCCAGGCAATACCAAAAGAGATCACTGTGAGGAAAAAGGATTCGCTCAGGTATTGGTAGATCAGTGCTTTCCGGCTGGCGCCTATTGCTTTTTTAACGCCCACCTCCTTCATTCTTCTGGTCGCCTGGGCAGTGGACAACGTAATGAAATTGATACAGGCAATCAGGAGGATGAAAATGGCGACAGTGGTATAGAGCCGCACATATTCGATCCTGCCACCAACGGGAACACCATTTTGATAGATGCCATTCAAATACCTTTCAGAATAGCGTTGGAGTAGTAAATCGGCCTTTGCCTTTGGATCTTTTTGTTGCACAAAGTCCCGGATTTTATCATTGAGTGCTGCTGCATCGGTACCGGGAGTCAACGTGATGAAAGTACTGGGGTCGCTGTTGCGCCAGTTGGTGAGCCATGAGCGGCCTTCCAGGAATAAATCGATGTTCATTACTACCTCAAAGCGGTCTGTAGCGTTAAGGGGAAGGTCCTTGAAAATACCTTCAATCTGGAATAAATATTTCCTCCCTCCCTGACTCCATACCACCGTCTGACCGATGGCCGTGGAACTGTCGTCAAATAGCCTGATGGCCATTGATTCAGAAATGACGATGGAGGATTTGTCTTTGAGTTGTCTGACTGTGTTTCCATGGAGGAACTCTGTAGGGAAGACATTGAAATAATCGCTATCGACATATTGTCCTTTGGCATTGAAATGCTTGTCTGCCTGTGAGATGATGCCTGTATTGTCAAACCAGGAAGGAGGGATGATGCAGGTGGCATATTCAATTTCAGGGATTTCTTCACGTAGTGCTTTGGCCAGGACGGCCGGTGTATGGTCTGACGTCACAATCTGTTCTTCGTGTCGGTTTTGGAGTACCTGATAGAGCTGAGCGTCATTTTCATAATGTTGATCAATGCTGAGTTCGTCATTGACCCATAAGAAGATTAACAGTACACAGGCCAGTCCCGAAGAAAGTCCAAGGACGTTGATGAGAAATGAGGTCTTGTGGCGTTTGAAATTTCTCAGCGAGAGAATGAGGTTATGTTTAAACATGCTGTAGGGGTTTTGGAGGGGTGGCCACGAAAGCTGCCTGACCAAAGAGGGCCTCAGGAGTTTCAGGGTGTCCCAGTTATAGAGTTTTGTTGCTTTGCGAGGTGAGTAGAGGTTGCAGTTTTCCTGGAATCGCTCTTCCATGTCGCCTTCTATCTCTTCGAGATAATCGGCTTTGAGGACGTATTTCAGGAGCTTGAGAGGCCATTTTGGGGGCGAAGGAAGATTGCCTTTTGAGTTAGATGTCATTGGTGATCAGTTTTGGCATGGCGTCCCATAGTTGAGAGCGGATGTCTTTGATTTCTTTGAGCACTTGCAGGGCATGGGGTGTTGCTGAATAAATGCGCTTCCTCTTGCCGCCCCGTATTTGCGTGGCTTCTCCCCATTCGGAGGTGAGGTAGCCTTTTTCTACCATCCTCTTGAGTGCTGTCTGAATGGCCCCCACACTAAGTCTTTCATTGAGCCTTTTTTCGAGATCGCGCTGGATTTCGTTGCCGTAAGCATCATCCTGAAGCACGATCACTGTCATCAATATCAGTTCCTGAAACTCTCCTAATCTGTTCTTCTTCATGTTATTTACTCTTCAATGAAGTAAATATATAAATTATTTTATACTAAATGAAGAGGTTATTGGGAAAACAGTGAATAAGAATCCTTTGTCGGTTCATGTTGACCTGGGTTTCATGTCTCCAAGAACGCCTTTCAGCGTCTGATTACCGACATTGTGAAAGGAATAAATGTTGATCAGGAAAGCTTGGGATGAGAATTAAATAGTAATTTAAGCTCTTAGTCAATGAGATCTAAAGCACTGAATTTATGTCTACTCCATCCTTTCAGCCGAAACTGGCCCGTCGTTCGCAAAACCTGCAAGCCTCATTTATTCGCGAAATTCTGAAAATTACGGCACAAAAAGATGTGATCTCCTTTGCTGGAGGGCTTCCCAACCCGGCATTTTTTCCCGTAGATGCCATCAAGGATGCCACAGCAAAAGTCCTGAGTGCAGATGGGCCAAACGTCTTACAATATACCGTTACAGAAGGCTATCGGCCGCTCAAAGAGTTCATCGCCAATCGATATGCTGAAAAGAATGGAGTACAGCTCACCCCGGAAGAAATCCTGATCACCAATGGTTCACAACAGGGAATGGACCTGATCGGTAAGCTGATGTTGAATCCCGGAGATGAGTTGCTGGTAGAAGACCCCAGTTTCATCGGAGCCATCCAGGCTTTTGGCATTTTTGAACCCACTTTTGTGCCGGTGCTATTGGAACAAGATGGTATGAATACGGAGGCGTTGGAGCAAATGCTTCGGCAAACCAATGCCAATCTCTGCTATACGGTTCCCAATTATCAAAACCCGACCGGTTTCACATACAGTAAAGAGAAACGTGAAGCCATCGCCCGGTTATTACAACAACATGAGGTACTGATGGTAGAAGACAATCCTTATGGTGAGATCAACTTTACCGGACGGCAATACCCTTCTTTTCAAAGTCTATATCCCGAAGGTACGCTATTGATGGGCTCCTTTTCCAAGACTGTCTCCCCGGGCATGCGGATGGGGTGGATTACAGCACCTGTGGACCTGATGGAGAAGCTGGTGATAATCAAACAGGCAGCCGATACTCATTCCAATTATTTTGCACAGCGTGTGCTTCACCAGTACTTATCAGACAATGACCTGGACCTGCACATTGCCGGCATTACGGAGGCATATCAGCTGCAATGCAAGACGATGGTCAGTGCTATTGAGCAGTATTTTCCTGAAGCCGTCAAGGTATCTGTGCCGGATGGCGGCATGTTTATCTGGGGGGAACTTCCCGTTCATTTGGATGCCAGGGACTTTTTTCAGCGCGCTATTCAACGCAAAGTGGCCTTTGTGCCTGCGCAGGCATTTTATGCGCAAGGCAATGTAAAGCATACTTTCAGACTCAATTTTTCCAATACAGTTCCTGAATTGATTGAAGAAGGCATTCAACGTTTGGGGGATTGTCTCAAAGAATTGCTGAGCGGTCAAAAAAACTAGGTCAGACCGTTCGGGTAATTTTTGCGAAATATTAGCAGAAAGGTTGTAAAATTGAAACTACTACATTGCAGAGTGAGAGTGAGAGCGTGCAGGGTGAGGTTTGAGTGACAAACATACCGTTACGCTCTTCAGAAATATTGAACTGTAATTTTAAGCTATTATATAAACGACTTAATACATGGAGCTAGTCATAAAGACCAATTGGGATGAGGTCCCTACCGAGCAGGTTGCACCAGGGATGGAACGTAAGATCATTCATGGAGAGAAAATCATGATTGCACGCATGAAATTCAAAGCTGGTTTTGAAGTGCCGCTGCACCACCACGAAAACGAGCAGGTTACATCCGTCATGTCAGGAACTATCCGGTTCTGGTTTGGCGCTGATAAGGAGCAGGAGATGGACTTGAATGCAGGGGAAACAGTGGTGATTCCACCCAATTTGCCCCATGCGGCCTTGATGGTAACCGATGTGGAAGAAACCGATACCTGGGCGCCGCCAAGACAAGACTGGTTAGATGGTACAGACGACTATTTAAGGAAATAAGCCATGGATCTGGGACTCAGAAATAAAGTGGCTTTTGTCGCTGCATCCAGTCAGGGGTTGGGCAAAGGTGTTGCATTGGAACTGGCCAAAGAAGGTGCTCATGTAATCATTAACGGGCGTAATCCCGAGACCCTGGAAGCCACTAAAAATGAAATTGATAAGGCTGGGGCTGGGACTGTGCTGGCCTTGGCTGGCGACATGTCCGTGGAAGCGGAACGCAGTCGCATCATCGCTGAAACGTTACAGGAACATGAGGCCATCGATATCCTGGTGATCAACACTGGTGGCCCTCCTGCCGGTAAGTTTGAGGACCTGGCCACCTCGCAGTGGGACGAGACCTATCGGCTACTGTTGGCGAGTGCCGTCGCGTTGGTGTACGGTTTTTTGCCTGGGATGAAAACGAGGGAATGGGGTCGTATCATTGCCATTACCTCGCAGGCCGTGAAGCAGCCTGTGCCTAACCTCATTTTATCCAATTCGGTACGGGCTTCAGTACTGGGATTGATGAAAACGCTGGCGAGTGAGTTGGGCGGATACAACATCACGGTGAACAATGTGATGCCAGGCTTCACAGAAACACCCCGCCTGGAAAGACTCATCGCTTCCAATCCCTCTTTCAAAGAGGCTGTTCATGAAGTACCATTGCAACGTTTTGGGCAGCCGGAAGAATTTGCCGCTGCAGTGACCTTCTTGGCCAGTGCTAGGGCAAGCTTCATCACAGGTGCTTCTTTGCCGGTAGATGGGGGGTGGACTAAAAACATTCTTTGATTTTCAAGCCTTGTGCCAAAACACTGCTTTTGTACACGTTAAAGGAGAGGGTTAGGACCTGATCGCTTAAAGGGCGATCCGCGGGCTCATTCTTCAAAAACCAGGCCTTTGGGATAAAAAGACTTCCAGGCCCAATCATATGCCAGTGTACCGGGAAGTGCCATGCCTGTACTGTCTTTTGCCCAGGCCGTTAGTCCTTCTTTGTCAAAATGAACAATGATGGTTTGATCTGAGATTTCATACTTCACAGGAGAGCGCTTTTTGAAGAGTGTTTCAAGTGGGAAATAGATCGATGAATCTTCTATTTTGAGACCCAATCCCAGGTTTTCAATAAGGTGCTCTTTAGCCATGTAAAACCTGCCGCTGTCTGGTTGCCAGGAGGTATAGTAGGGTTTTGTAAACAGCAAAGATGGGAATGCTGCCCCGGTAGTATCTTTATTGATGAGTACTTTGGTCTCCGGATGTTGGTCTTTCCAGAAATTCCAAGTGGTTTGAAGGGTAGGAAGCAATGCTAACCTGGCGCCTTTCAGCTGCCCATGAATGGCCTCATTTGACAGTTGATTCCAAACGGATTGTGTTTGCCTGTCAACCATCAACAGGTTATTGTTGATCAGTGCCTGGCCAAAATCAAACCCAGCGATATCCGCTTCAATATTACTCTTAAACATTTGTGCAGATCCTACCAGCCCACACCAGGTGATTAAGTAGTCTTCACCATCCAGTGAGAGGTTGGCGACTTCGAATCCTTCCAGATAGGCCAGGGGAACTGCTATTTTTGAATCACCTTTTACAATACCAAGGACCAGGTCATTATCGGCCAGATTCCAAGCTGTTGAATCCGCAAATTCGAGTTTGTCCAAACCACTGTGAACGGGCATTGCATAACGTTTGGCCTCCTGGCCGGGCCAATCCTGGGCCACTAATTCAATGGTTTTTAATCCATTTGAGGTGTCATTGGCTGTATTTACTTCGCCGTTTTTTGATGTACATGATGCAAAAAATGATAGTATTAAAGTAAGGTGAATGAAGGTGATCTTTTTCATTTCAGGATCTTTTAATTCAAAAGGTTTTACAATGATTTTTATTTATTTCTTGGCTATTCTAGCTGTTTTAACCACTCCGTCATTTGATTTAAATATTAGCAGGTAAACGCCGGAAGGAAGGATGGAGACATTGAAATTCATGACAGGGTGCGATGAAGATAAATTAGAGAAATTCAAAACTTCTTTTCCTTCCAATGATTGCACAATTAGTTGCTGATAGTTATTCAGTGCATCGCCCTCTATGTAGAGTTGATCTCTTACAGGGTTGGGATAGATTGAAAGACTGGTGTTCTCAGCCACATCAAGGACTACTCCTTCATTGAGGTCGTTGATGGTAATGGTCAAGTCGAGGTCTGC
>ERZ1740068.88-NODE-88-length-57753-cov-8.651253_pt1 | contig 57753 bp, 47 predicted proteins | sample MGYA00581735_ERZ1740068 | MGnify/ENA primary metagenome ERZ1740068 (study PRJEB43018, sample SAMN04849740) | marine metagenome | isolation source: floating plastic debris | place: Pacific Ocean | collected 2008-08-30 | study: EMG produced TPA metagenomics assembly...
CAAGTCTGACATAGACATGTAAAATTGGCAAAACTTGTAACTGTTACGTCGACGCCTAGTCCTAAAGCACTCTGCCTTTAAACCGGCTCAAGGCTTCACATCTGCACACGACAACTCTGGTTTTCACTCAATTGCCCTTCTACTAAGAAAGAAATTCACTATATTTCAATTACACGCGATCAATTCTAAAGATATGAAAAAGCCACGTTATGAGACATCAATTCAGCTAGGAAGCAAAAACACCAGTGAAAACATCATGCTGGCAGTATTGGCCACGCATCAACTTGATTGGGCATTGAGGTCGGTAAATGATTTCGAGCTGGAAGCTTACACCAGGTTTTCATGGAAATCCGTGAGCGAAAAAGTAGTCATCGCGGTAGATCAGGAAGGGATCATTAATTTGGTTAGTGAATGCCGTGGTACGCAGTTGATCGATTGGGGAAAGAACAAAGACAATGCCCGCAACTTTGAAAAAACGGTAAAGACATTAAATGACCAACTCTCCAACCAGGATTTGAAGAAAACCTATGATCAGCTCTCCGGTAGTCATTGGAAGTTACCCAAAGTTACCGATCATGCCAACCGAATGATCGCAGCAATCACTTGAGCCTCCGAAGATCAGCGTAAGCTATCAAACAATCTCCGGGCGCTAACGCGGATTATAAATGACATGGACCACGATGAGACAAAGCGATACTTACCTCCTGGAATTGGGCTGCTGTTTGGTTTTATTGCGCACAAAGATCAACTTATGCCGTCCCTTTCCCGTTTCCCGCTGCTCTATCTCATATTTCCCTATCGATTGGATTAAGGGCGTGAGCTTGTCAAAACCGTAGTTTCTGGAGTCAAAATTGGGTCGCTTCTTCTGAATAAGGCTACCCACATCACCCAAAAATGCCCAGCCGTCATCATCGGACAGATCGCGGATAGAGGAGGTAATCAGTGAAATGTCACGCTTACTGATTTTCTCATAGCTGGCAGTCTCTTTCTCTTTCTTCTCCGCCTTGTCTTCAGACTGACTTCTCAGAATTTCAATGTAGATGAATTTATCGCAGGCAACAATGAATGGGTTAGGCGTCTTCTTTTCCCCTATGCCTATCACCAGCATTCCAGCCTCCCTCAGTCTTGTGGCCAATCTGGTAAAATCGCTATCGCTCGAAACCAGGCAAAAACCATTGACTTTATTGCTATAAAGGATATCCATCGCATCGATGATCATGGCGGAGTCCGTTGCATTTTTCCCAGTCGTATAACCGTATTGTTGCACCGGCGTGATGGCATTTTCCAGCAGCAGACTCTTCCACTTGTTCAAACCCGGCCGCGTCCAGTCGCCATAAATCCGCTTGATGGTAGGATTGCCATACTTGGTGATCTCTTCCATCATCTCCCCTACATTGGCAGAAGGAATATTGTCACCATCAATCAAGACAGCAATATTGATATTTTGATCCATGAAAAGTCTACAATAAAGGTACAACCGCGGCACCTGCCCGATCTTCTACCCGTAAGGTACATTTTTTTGAATCAGAAACCCTGTGGAGATGAATGTTTCAGACCGGGAAAAGTAAATACCTTTCCCGGCCCGTTTCAGGTTGATTTAGTTTTTCAATAGGAATCCAAGTTGAGTGGAGAGGCCCAGCGATAGCCTTGATTCATTGTAGTAGTATTGTCGACCTACCCGCCTTCCAATGAAGCCGTGTACATCAAAGTAAAAGCGCTTTCCAATCCGCTCCTGCCATCCCACAATGGCATTGACGCTGGACAAACCATAGGAGGCCAGGTCATTGTTAATCTCTTCGGGTACATAGGCACTCCAGGTAGTAAGCGGTCTTCTATAGTTAAAGCCCACATAATTACCACTGTAGGCCAGTGACTTCTTGCCTTTTCGAAGTTTCTTTTCAACACCTACGTACTTTCTGAGCTGAAAGTCTATCTCACCATCCAATTGAGGGCCCCAAAATGTAGAATAAAGCAAGGCATTGATAATTGGCTTGAAAGTAAAATGATCCCTCATCGGTATCTCAGCGGAGCCTGACAAGCCAAAACCACTGGTATATCCATCTGAAAACAATCCCGGACTACTGAGTCCAACAATGTACTGTTCCCATTTAGGGACTTCGGTTTCTTCATTCTCAATCTCATACAAACTTTTAGGAATGTAACGGGTAGACCCATAACCGATACCTGCATTCAGGCCTATGCCTAGCTGAAAGATGCTTGCTCTTGGAATAGGCAAGAAGTTGAAGACCGTTCGGATATCATAGAAGCCCCATTTCCCCACTTTCTTCTGCCTGCCGAAGGATAGTTGAAAAACTTCATAGTAGGACTCCAGGTCAAAGTAAGACAGGTCCCGCAAATAGCCAAACCCTATATAACTCCCCGAGAAATTATTGACGTTGTGCTTACCCCTGGGAGCAGTCTTGCGCTTGCTGGGATAATACCGGGTCTCCGCACTCAGATTAAAGGCAAACTGCCCCACCAACTGCTCAGCATTTAAGACCAGAGACAAGCTGGGTGTAATCTTTGTTTCAACACCTACTGAGTACAAAACCAAAATCTGCTCCCCATAGTCGCCGCTATAGCGCAGATAAGGCAGCACATTGACCTTAAAAAGAGTCTTTTGCTGATACTGATCTATGTCAAAATACCGATAGCCTTCAGACGATAAGCCAGAAGCAGTAGTAGACGAGATTTGTACTGTTTCATCCTGGCCTATGACGTCCGTGACAGACAAGTGTAATTGAAAGAATAGCACAAGAAAGATGGACGATAATTTAGTGATTTGAGACATTGTAATAAGTATTTAATTGAATTGGGCTGTAAGTAGTATTGATGCGAATGTTTGGGTTTCCCTGGCTGAATTCCTTTTTAAACTCGTTGGCCGACTGCGCCTCAAAGTCCAGCATGTCTGGCAGCTTAATTTTTGAAAAAGTGGTCTTCAGGTCATAGTTATAAGCCTTAGGGTTTGAGAATAACAGACTAACGGCAGTACGCTCACCTATGAGCGAAAAAGACCGTACCTCATCACCAGACACGCCTACTTTGCCATAGCTGGCCTTCACCCTGGCTTTGCCTTTAAAATCAACCAGTTCTACATCTGTTTTCTGTAAGTTCAGGGACAACGTGCCACCCCCATCTGAAGTGGTGACTTCTCCAAAAAACGCTTGTATTTCCTGTTCACCTATGCATTCCGTCAGCTGAAGCTCCACAAACTGTATCGTCGCTTTGAGCTTGGCACTCAGTCCGCTGATGCTCACCATACCATATCTGTTGGAAAGATCTACCGCCATAGATTGAGGAATTTTGAGTTCATAGGAACAGGTGAGCACTCCTTTTACACTTTTAAAAGTGCCATCGGTTGCGAAGAAATTGCTAAGAGTGTGTACGCCCTTTTCACTTCGAATTTCATAGTTAAGGTACTGCAGTTCACTTTCAGCGATTTCCTTTTTCTTATGTTTTGAAATAAGCCGAATGATCACAGAAACTTCATTTCCAGACCAGGTGGTAATGTTGACATTTGCCTTTTCGGCAAGGATTTTCAGTGTATCACCTGGCGTATAAGACAGTGTTTTCGTAATTGTCTTGGTCACAATTTGTACCTGTTGCTGACATTGGGCCGGCAGATACATGACACACAAAACAATTATCACAAACAAGCGCCAACAATATGGTTTGATAGTTTTTTTCATGACATGACCATTTGAATCAGTTTATTAGTAATCTCCGATTTTAAATTCTCGATTTGAATCCTCGATTTAATAAAAACAGGATCATTCCCATATTTTTTAATCATTTCATCGAGCGAGTTAATTTGCTGCTGAAGCATGGCCAATTCCTGCGAGAGCGACTTAAACTCCGAGCTTTCACAAACCGCCGACTGGTTGTCACAACTATGCGCAATCAAAGCCTGCGCAGACAATACCAACTCACTGGTAGGATCCTGAAAACCATCCACCTCTTCATAGGCTACCTCATAGCTCATGCTGTAAGACTCCTGATTATGGGTCATCCAGAATAAGCCAGCCAACAGTAAAAGACCGACAGATGCCGCTACAGCATACCACCTCGCAGGCCTGCTGGTAGTTTTCCGTCCATTGATATCCTCCCACAGGTCATCTTCTGACCAGGAAAATTCCATCGGCTCCTCGTCCAATTGCCGGAGCATTCTGGCTAATTCGGTACGGCTATCTTTCATCTTTTAATCATTCAAATACTTCTTCAATAATTTTCTAAGCCTCCGCTTGGCGTGTGCCAGCTGAGACCGGGAAGCACTCTCCTGAATGCCTGTCATCCCGGCAATCTCTTTATGCGAGTACCCTTCCACTTCGTAGAGGTTAAAAACCGTGCGGTAGCCATCCGGCAGACTCACGATGGCCTCGTAAACGTAAGCAGCATCAAAACTGAGCAGGTTGGCATCCTCTACCCCTACTTCCACCTCCAATGATACCTGTAATTGCATGCGCTTCCTTTTTCTCAACAACATCAGACATTCGTTGACCATGATTTGCCTGATCCAGGCTTCCAGACTACCTTCTCCGTTGTGCTGAAACCTGTCTAGTGATTGAAAAACCTTCATGAAACCGGTAGACAAAGCATCATATGTATCCGCTTCATCGGGCAAATACCTAAAGCACAACCTGCTCATGCGTTTGAAATAGGTTTCATAAAGCAATCGCTTCCCCTTTTCATGACGACAATTTTGTATAAGTGCTCTTTCGGTCAAGTGATTTGTTAACTATCGGTTTCGGTGTTAGAATGTAGGACTTCCTAAAAACGCTGCATGCGTAGTTTATTTTTTTCAAAAAATTGGAATAAGATGACTTTTATCGGAGCAAATACTGCTTACCGGCTGATAAAGTAAAATAGTAAAAAATCAGTAAGACCATCAAAAAACCTCGTTCAATCCGGCTACAACTCTTAACCTGAGGTGCATTTGCTCCCCTCTAAAATATCCAGAACCTTCTACCTGAGAGCCGGGTTAAAAACCAAAAAAAGGCATAGATCGAAACCTATGCCTCTGTAAAAAATGTGAAAAGAGTGAAAAAGTGAATTCTTATTGAGCAACGGACAATGACAATACCTGTAAATCTTCCGTACGTGACGAAGTACCCACCATGATGTCAAAATCTCCGGGCTCTACCACAAAGTCCATGTTGATATCATAGAAAGCCAGCGCTTTTTTGGTAATCTGAAAAGTAACCATTTTACTTTCTCCCGCCTTGAGGACCACTCTTTGAAAACCCTTGAGTTCTTTCACTGGACGAGTCACACTACTGAAACGGTCCCTGATGTACAACTGGACCACCTCACTGCCTGTACGGTCACCAGTGTTTTTCAGCGATACACTTACTTCAACACTATCATCGGCAGGCATGCTATTAGCCGAAAGACGGAGATTACTCAATTCAAAGGTGGTATAGCTGAGGCCAAAGCCAAAGGGAAACAAGGCATCGGTCTCGTCAAACAAGTACCCACGCCGAGCAGAAGGCTTATAATTATAATAGGCCGGAATGTGCCCTACTGAGCGGGGAATGGATATTGGCAATTTTCCACCTGGGTTGACATTGCCTACAAGCACATCAGCGACAGCGCTGCCAGTCTCCTGTCCCAGGTACCAACACTCAAAAACAGCATCCGCTTTTTCCAGCAAGTTATTGAATGCCAATGGTCTTCCATTGAATACAAAGGCAACAATCGGCTTGCCTGTAGCGGCCAACGCATCAATCAACTGATTCTGACGTCCCACCAGCTGCAAATCTGTCCGGTCGCCCATATGCCCTGCAGACCATGCCTCGCGCGATGTTTGTTCATTTCCTCCCAAAGCCAGGACAATCACATCAGACTTTCGCGCGATTTTCACTGCCTCCGCAATCAGTTTCGCATCTTCCTGTTCCGTCGCCAGCAGTACTTCATCCTCTCCCCAGCCAGAAGTAGTCGTGATTTTACATCCCTCGGCAAAACGCACTTTCACCTCTTCACCAATCAAACTTTGAATGCCTTCCAATACGCTCACTTCATACTTTGGTGTACCGCTGTAGCCACCGAGTAGAGACCTGTCAGTATTGGGTCCAATCACCGCTACACTGTTTATCTTATTAACAGCGATTGGAGCCGCACCATTCTTATTTTGTAACAGGGTAATGGTCTTGCTTGCAGCCTCTCTGGCAAGCGCCCCATGCGCGCTGTTACCAACAATTTGGGTCACTTGTTCCGTGTCTACATAAGGATTATCAAAAAGTCCCAGCTGAAACTTTGCCTTCAACATGGGCGCTACCAGCTCATCTATCTGCCGCTCAGAAATGACTCCGCTTTTTACCAATTCCAGTAAACTCTTATGGTAAACGTCCCTTTCGGGCAATTCAATATTGATCCCCGCCTCCACTGCCAAACGTGCAGCTTCAGCGGTGTTCTCCGCCACACCATGGCCAAAAAGCCCTTCCCTGTCATTCAACTCCCGCAAAGCATAATAATCAGAGACAACAAAGCCTTCAAAGCCCCATTCTTCACGAAGCACATCCCTCATCAGCCATCTGCTTGCATGACTGGGAACACCATCAATTTCATTGTATGACGCCATGATACTGGCCACCTTACCATTTTGAACGATCTCCTTGAACGGGGAAAGAAAGACTTCTCTGATGATCCGCTCCGAATAATTGGCCGGGCTAATATTCATACCCGATTCCGGCTGACCATGTCCTGCCATGTGCTTAAGCGTAGCGAGCAACCTGGTCTTATCTTGGTATTGACCATCTCCCTGAAAGCCTTTGACAGCTGCCAGCCCCATTTGCCCCGATAGATAAGGATCTTCGCCATAGGTCTCTTCTACCCTACCCCACCGCGGCTCTCTGGCCACGTCTACCACCGGTGTCAATGCCTGATGGGCTCCAACTGCGCTGGCCTCTTTGGCAGCCATTGCATACAGCCTTTCCACCAGTTCTGTATCAAAAGTGGCTGCCAGCCCAATTGGCTGAGGGAAACTGGCAGCATCTTTGGCAGCATGACCGTGGAGGCATTCTTCGTGAAATATGACTGGTATCCCCAATCTGGTCTCTTCCAGGAAATAACGTTGAATTGCATTAGTCAATTTCGCTGTTTCTACCGGTTTGAGACCAGAATTGACATCACTGGGCCTGCCCACTTGCCCAATACCGTCTGGGAAATAATTTTGAGCACTATCCGCATTGAATTGAAAATCCGCATCCAGCAAAAGTGATTTTTCCTCCCAAACACACTGCATTTGGGCCACTTTCTCCTCCAAGGTCATTAAACTCAACAGGTTACTGACGCGCTGATCAATTGGTATGGTTTTATCCTGATACATTGATTTTCCTTCTTCTGACAAAGTCTTGTCACTGGCACAACTGGATATCACCAGCAATAGTACAATAATTAGTCCCGGAAAAACGGCTTTTCCATCGGTAAACCATAAGGCTAGGCATCTTTTCATTGTTCAGAGTTTCTATGTTAAAAATTATTGAACTCAAATACACTGATTGATCAGATTTTCAAGCAACTCCTGCTTGCCACTGATCAGTTTGGGCTCGCCCGCCGCTAACGCATGTGCCCTCAAATCTTCCAGTGTCATCTTACCCTGTTCAAAGTCTTTGCCTGGTCCGCTGTCATAACTACTGTAACGAGCCGATTTCAGTGCCTTGAAATTAGTACTGGACATGACCTTATCCGCAACGATCAACCCTCTGGCAAAAGTATCCATACCGCCGATATGCGCAATAAACAGGTCTTCCAGGTCTGTCGAGTTTCTCCTGATCTTCGCATCGAAGTTCAACCCGCCGGGAGCAATCCCGCCGTTTTCCAACAAAATCATCATGGCATAAATGGCATCGTACAAGTCAGTGGGGAAATAATCCGTATCCCAACCATTTTGGGCATCCCCTCTATTGGCATCAATGCTTCCCAACAATCCATGATCCGCTGAAATCTGTAGTTCATGCGCAAAGCTATGGCTTGCCAGCGTAGCGTGATTAGCTTCGATGTTCAGCTTAAAATCTTCCAACAGGTCTTGCTGTCTCAAGAACCCAATGACCGTAGCTGCATCAAAATCATATTGATGCTTGGAAGGCTCCATTGGCTTGGGCTCTATGAGGAAGTTTCCTTCGAAACCAATCTTTCTTCCATAATCGCGGGCTTGTCGCAGGAACTCCCCCATGTGATCCAACTCTCTTTTGGTATCAGTATTCAGGAGACTTCCATAACCTTCGCGTCCTCCCCAGAAAACGTAATTCTCGCCACCCAGTGCCACCGTCGCATCCAATGCGGCTTTTACCTGAGCAGCACCCTGGCAAAGCACATCAAAGTCCGGGTTGGTAGCTGCCCCATTCATGTAACGGGCATTCGTAAACAAACTGGCAGTTCCCCACAACAGCCTCACTCCTGTTTGGTCCTGATAGGTTTTGGCACTGTCAACCATTTCTTGCAAATTTCGCTCGCTTTCGGCGATGGTATCACCCTCTGGCGCCAGGTCGCGGTCGTGAAAGCAGTAGTAGTTGACACCTAATTTGGTGAAAAACTCGAAAGCGGCATCCATTCTGCTTTTGGCATTGTCCATTTCACTACTGGATGAGTGCCAAGGCATGGGGCGGGTTTCTACACCAAAAGGATCGCTGTTGCCATTACAGAATGAATGCCAATAGGAGATCGCAAAACGCATATGCTCTGCCATGGATTTTCCTGCAATCTCTTTGTCCGGTTGGTAAAACTTGAAAGCTAAGGGGTTGTCAGACTCTTTACCTTCAAACTCAATCTTACCTACATTTGGGAAAAATTTATTCATTTAGTTTTTTCATTAATAGTTCTAACCATCTTTCATATTGTGCCTGATTGGACGTCATTTTCTGCGCGGAGGGCTCAATTACATCCACTGGTTGCAACTGATCAAATGCCGACTGAAAAGAAGCAAAGATTCCTGCACCCACTGCTGCTCCCCGTGCGGCACCCAGCGATCCATCGGTTTCAAATAGTTCCAGTACACATCCGGTCGTATTGACAAAAGTCTCTCTGAAAACGGGGCTGAGAAACATATTGGCCCTACCTGCCCGCACCACTGTAGGCTTGATATCCATGTCTTTCATGACACTCATCCCATAGTGAAGCGCATTGACAATTCCTTCCTGGGTCGCACGAAACAAGTGGCCGCTGCCATGTAAGTTGAAATTCAAGCCCTCTATAGAGGCATTCAGCAACTGATTCTGAAATACACGTTCCGCCCCATTTCCGAATGGAAATATCATCAACCCATCAGATCCTGGCTGTACCGATTCAGCTTCAGCGTTCATCTGCTCATAACTGAGTTTCCCATCGCGTGACACCGCCCGTCGTATCCAACTGTTCTGAATCCCTGTACCATTGATGCAGAGGAGCGTCCCATAACTTGGCTTTCCAGATTTGTGATTCACGTGCGCAAAGGTGTTGACACGGCTCTGTTCATCCCAGCTGGCCTCATCGCCTACTCCATAAATTACCCCGCTGGTTCCAGCGGTCGCCGCCAACTCTCCGGGTTTCAATACATTGAGCGAAAAAGCATTATTGGGCTGATCCCCTGCCCGATAGGTGATGGGTGTTTTCACATTGAGCCCCAGCTCATCTGCTGCTTTTTTACACAGATACCCCTGCTCTCCAAAAGTGGGCACCAATTCAGGCAGCCATTCGGCGGAAGCACCATAGTGTTCCAATAATCTGTAGGCAGGCTGATTGGATCTAAAATCCCATAAAATGCCCTCCGAAAGCCCTCCGATAGTCGTATTTACTTCACCAGTCATCTTCATGGCAATGAAATCACCCGGCAGCATGACTTTATCAATCTGTTTAGTCAGATTGGGTTCGTAGTCCAGGACCCACTTCAGCTTTGAGGCTGTAAAATTTCCCGGAGAATTTAGATAATGCCGTAAGCACCACTTCTCCCCCAACTGTTCAAAAGCTTCATTCCCGATAGCCACTGCACGACTGTCACACCAGATAATGGACGGCCGAATCACCTGCTGTTCTTTATTGACCAACACGAGACCATGCATCTGATAAGTAATGCCAATGCCTTTGATCTCATCATTCTGAAACCGGACTTTCGACTTCAGCTTTAGGGTGGCGTCTACCAGATTACTCCACCACGCTTCCGGGTCTTGCTCTGCCCAGCCCGGGTGCTGAACGCTAATGGTCATCTCCCTGTCGGGTACGGAGACGGATGCCACGCAAGTGCCTTGCTCATCCATCATACTGGCCTTCACAAAGGAAGTACCCAAATCATAACCGATTGTATATCTTTTAATACTCATCTACTACCAAAATAACAGGTATAAACTGACTGTGAGCACAATAAGCCCTATAGTGGCGATCAAATTCTTCTTTTTCCATGAACTGGTTTCTTTGACCTCTATCTCAGACTCACTGGCATATTTGAAGGTAATGCCACGCACCTGACTTTTGTCAGGTGCCGGTGTCAATAGACTAATGATCACAAACAGCACACAGCAAAACAAAAAGATAAAGGTGCACAGGTTGAGAAAATTGACTGAAGCAAAAGTGATCAGCCATTCGTTATGGAGCGCATTACTTTTATTCATCACCTCAATCACAAACCGGAATGCGCCAAGTGCAAAACCCGTTACCAGTACCGTAATGGCAGCAGTGCCATTGCCTCTTGACCAAAACAGACCCAATAAGAACACCGCGGTGATCGGTGGGCTTACATAAGCCTGTACACTTTGCAGATAAACAAAAATCTGACCTGACCCCAGTAATTCGATGAATGGAATCCACAAAATCCCAAATAATACCATCACCAATGTGGCCATTCTACCCACACCTACCAATCGCTTGTCTGAAGCTTCCGGCTTTAGTTTTTTATAAATATCGAATGTAAACAAGGTAGATCCACTATTGAAGCAAGACGCCAATGAGGACATCAACGCCGCCAGTAAGCTGGCAATGACAATTCCCCGGATTCCGACAGGCAAAATTTGCGTAATCAGAGCCGGATAAGCGTCATTGGGGGTATCTATCCCTGTAAGCAATCCTTTTTCGCACAAGCCATAGGCCACGATGCCCGGCAACACCATGATGAACATGGGCAATATTTTCAGGTATCCTGCGAATATGGTCCCACTTTTGGCGTGATCAATGTTATGAGCACTCAAGACGCGTTGTACGATGAATTGGTCAGTACACCAATACCAGATCGCAAGTATGGGCAAACCAAACATGATACCAGTCCAGGGATAGTCGGGATGGTCATGGGGTTTGATCAAGCTCCAGTGCTCAGTGGGCACTACGGCCTGTAATTCACCCAAACCTCCCAGCTCACTGATGCCCATGACAGTTAAGCCAATCGCACCGCCAATGAGCACGAAGGTTTGCATAAGCTCCGTGTAAATAACCGCTTTGAGTCCGCCTACCACAGTGTACAACCCTGTAACAACCACCAGAATGATAGAGGAGGTATAGACATCCCATCCCAACACAGAACGCAAAAGCAAAGAACCGGCAAATAGTGTGACTGAAATCTTGGTGGTGACATACGCCAAAATAGAGACAATGGTCAGGTACCATCGGCTACTGCTGTTGAATCTTTTTTCTATAAATCCGGGGACTGTAAAAATGCCGGCCCGCAGATAAAACGGAGCAAACAGGTACCCCAATAGCAATACGATGAAGGTAGCCTGAATCTCAAAATTGGCCACACCAAAACCTGAAGCGAACCCGCTCCCCGCCAGGCCAATGAAGTGCTCACTGGATATATTAGAGGCAAAAATAGAAGCTCCTACGGCAAACCAGCCCACTCCTCTTCCCGCCAGGAAGTAATCCTCTGCACCTGCCTTATGCCTGGAAGCCCAAAAAGCGACTACAAATAGCAGCACGCAATAACCGGTCAAAACCGAAATATCTACAATGGTAAAATTCATTGTTATTGTAACTAAAACAATAAGTTGATCGAAACAAAACTTTTTGATATTTTATTTTCGAAAAGGCCGAAGTAAATCAGCAACCTGCCTTGAGACGCACCTCGCTTCGAGGTAGGCAGGCTATTACATCCAAAGAATAATCGGAATGCTAAAACTGGTGACAGTTGCTCATGCTTGCAGTCTTTGCAGTCATCAGACCGTTATCTTAAAGCCTATGAGATTTGGAGAAAAGGCTATAATCTCAGACTTCTGTTTATATTTGACGGATTTCTCATTGCAATAACACGGAAACCGACATAACAAACTTTATGGCTGCAGCAAATGTCAACATGAACGATCTTTCCATAGACTGTGTAATATTCGGTTTTGAAGATCAGCAGTTAAAAATATTACTCTACAAGCGGGCCTTCGACCCTGAGATAGACAAATGGGCACTTCCCGGTGGTTTTATCATGTGGAATGAAGACCTGGACCAGGCTGCAACCAGAGTTTTGAATGAAATTACAGGTGTCGAGAATATCTACATGGAGCAAATCAATGCGTTCGGTTCAGTAAATCGCTATCCGTTACAACGCGTAATCACCATTGGTTTTTTTGCGCTGATCAACCCTGGCATGCATGAAATCATTCCCGGGATCAGTGCCAAGGAAGCGAAATGGTTTAATGTGGATGAACTGCCTGAACTGGCATTTGACCATTTTGAGATTTTCACCAAGGGCATTGACAAACTACGACTCAAAGTGCGCTACGCCCCTATCGGTTTCGAACTCCTCCCTCCAAAATTCACCCTCACGATGATTCAAAAACTCTATGAAGCAGTGCTGGGTATTGAATTTGACGTGCGTAACTTCCGTAAGAAACTGTTAAAAATGGATTTGCTTACCAAGCTGAATGAAAAACAAAATGGTGTCGCACACAGGGCTGCCAATCTCTACCAGTTTGATAAAGAGATGTACCACCAGCTCACACAAGCAGGGTTTAGTTTTGATTTGTAAGCCTAGCCTAGATACTAGACGTTAGATACTAGATTTTAGACTTTAGACAGGGTCGCTTAGACCTTCACTTGGTGTAGTTTCCAAACTACATCGGTAATAGTTGGCCTGTTTCTTACAGGCTGACACACAAGAACTTTTGAAGATTGATCTGTTGTGAAATCGCTAAGACAGCTTCGAAATAAGTGGGTTTAGAGCGGAATCCAAACCCAGTGTTGGGCAGGCAGGAGGCTCCGCGCCCCGAGCAGCAGGCAATAGGCAAAACTGTCAATAGCAATCAAGACTAACTACCCCCAACTATCAATTACGACATTACGTAATTTCGGTATTAAAAATTCCCTCATTACAAATCATACATCATTCATCAGTTTCCCTGACAAGAAAAAAAGGCCGATACCCTTTCGAGCACCGGCCTTCGATTCAAATATAGGTATAACAAATTCTTAGCAGCATCCGGAGCCTGGTACGCAGGCAGCTCCCGACGGTAATTCTTTTGATCCAGTTGCTGGCACCGTCTGCTTGACTGGCATCTTCGCAGACAGGTCACTCAACCTCATTCTGGGTTTTTCCTCCTTTGCCGGAGCTACACAACACGCTTCAGCCGCTTCCAATTCATAGTGAGGATCATTGAAAGCCACATCTTCGTGGAAATAATATACTTCCCATTGCACACCGTCAGGGTCGTTGACCCAAAATTTATCCTGAACCGCATAGCAACAAGCGGTGCCCATCTCCTCCTTGGAAACAATATTCTGAGCCCGTGCTTTGTTGAGGTACTCCTCCATTTGTGCTTTGGTCTCTACCTGAAAGCCGAGATGCCCGAAATTTGCCAACACCCTCTCAGGATTTTCTATGAAAGAGATAATGAGAGAAGGCGCATCTAATACAAACTTGGCATAGCGATGCTCAATCTTTGCAGCCTCGACACCAAAAAATGTCTGATAAAAACTGACCGTTTTGTCCAGGTCGGATACGTACAATGACACGTGCATCCGCGGGTAAACTGATTTTTCCATGAATTTTAAACTTTTAATATTTTACTGACTCCTTTTCATCAACAGCACGAAGTACTGGCTGACAATTCATCAGACATCTTACTGATTACCTCATTTACATTTTTGAGTGCCTCCGGGTCAATGCAATAGCAAATATTCTTACCGGAGATTTTACCTTGAATCAAACCAACCCTTTTCAACTCCGACAAATGTCTGGAAATGGTGGGTTGCGCCAAAGGCAACTCATCTACCAGGTCATTGCAAATACAGGATGGACTGGCAGCAAGATACTGCATGATACTCAACCGCGCCGGATGACCCAATGCTTTGAGCACATCAGCCATGTAATTGACTTTTTCAGAAAATCCGTCTGTTTTTGTTATACCCATATAGCAATATTACAATATATAAATATGAAATCAAAAAGCTGCAGTCAATTTGACGCACACTAATTACTTAACTCACTGACTATCAATTAAGAAAAAATAGCAATAACTAGTCATAATTTGTCAACAAGGATTTTAACCGCACCCCTGTTATGTGTTTTCACCAACAAGAAATCGATAAGGTTGCTGGTGAGAACACGCAACAACGGCGGAAAGCGTATTCTTGACGAAGTAGAACTAGTTTCTCGCTGGTTCCAGGACAGTACGGGCATAGATTTCTTCCAGGTCGTGCTCCATGTTCTTTACATTGTTGACAAATTTTCTGGCGATGATATCATCCATGTCGAAGAACTTCATCAAATCCAGGTAACGGCTTACCATTTTGGTGGCGTTGCCACAACAAGTAGAAATCGTGTTGATGATTCCTTCGTCAAATTCTTTTTGATCAAGGTACAATAACACCTTTTCCAGGTCATTGGCATATCCTTCTGTGATCATGACTCCATCAGAAGTCCATTGTGACGCCAATTTTTTGATAAAAGATACTTTACGTGGTTTGGGCCTTGTGGACGCTTTGTACTCCACATCATTGACATTGAAATAGGCAACAATCTCATCACACAGAGACTGAATTGCCTGATCATTTACTTTTTCCATAACTTTTGCGATTGAATAGGTTGCTGGGCGCTAACAGCATTGTACCAAATAATAATCAACACAAAGATTTCTCTGTTCGCATTTAATTACCAATAACACATGTAGTATCCGCCCGATATTAAGTTAGGCAATTCACGACGGACTTCAATAAATTGAGCGACTTTTTTTACATACCTAAGAAATTTATGCATCATTCCTTTCAATACCTAAATTTCTTATGTATAATTGTATTATGTATTCAAAAGAACTCTTAAAAGGCACGCTCAAAACCATAGTACTCAAGCTATTGAGTGAGCAGGAAAAAATGTATGGATATGAAATCACTCAGCACGTCAAATCCGCTACTGATGGCAAAATTGTACTGACGGAAGGTGCTTTATATCCCACATTGCACAAACTTGAGGCAGATGGTTACGTACAAACGGAGAAGATCACCTATGGTGGCAGGGTCCGTAAATATTACCGTCTGACTGAGTCTGGCAATGAAGCTGCGGAGCAAAAGGTGAATGAGTTTGCGGAGTTTGTGCAATCTATGAAGTTTATTTTTAACAAAAATCTATCGACAGAGCTATGATTTTACAAGAAGATCAAATCAAACGGATCGTGTTTTTATTGAAAAGCAGACATGAAATCAAATCGCAGCAAATCCTTGATGAAATGACGGACCACTTTTGCTGTCTTGTTGAGAAAAAAATGATTGGCGGCGCACAGTTTGAGGAAGCTTTTGCTGAAGTGACTGTCCTGCTGACGCCTGAGGAAACGAAAACAGTTGAGAAAAGCTGGAAGAAAATCCGGTTTAGTCAAACTCTCAAAAGAAAGATAAAATCCATCACTGCTGTAGCAGCTACCCTCATATTACTCATGGTCGCTGGTGCTGATGCACAAATAAAGCCGACAGGTCTACCGATCAAAGGTGACGCCGAAGTCACTTCCAGCTATGGCATGCGGCATGACCCCAATAGTGAGGAAAGGAGGTTCCACAGGGGAATTGACCTACGTGCCAAAATGCGGACTCCACTTTACGCTACAGCCGATGGCACCGTCTCAGAAACACAATTTTCTGATACAGGATACGGCATCAAGCTGGTCATAGATCATGCAGAAGGCTACCAGACCATATTTGCTCATTTGGCGGATATCACTGTTCAGGAAGGAAAGCAAATCAAAAAAGGTGACCTCATAGGCTATACCGGAAACTCTGGTTTGTCCAAGGGTCCGCACCTGCACTATGAAATCAAAAAAGATGGCAAATTCGTTGATCCTAAGCCTTTGATCGATGCTGAAAAAGAGTAAAAAACAACGAAAACCAAAGAGTCCTCTCAGGGAGTGGGTAGATGCCATTGTCTTTGCGGTAGTAGTCGCTACAGCAGTAAGATGGTTGGTAGTTGAACCCTATAAAATACCCACCCCCTCTATGGAAAAGTCTTTACTTGTGGGTGATTTCCTGTTCGTCAGCAAATTTCACTACGGTTCCCGCAATGCAAAAACGCTCATGCAGGTCCCTTTGACTCATCAGAAACTATGGGGTACAGAAATCCCTTCTTACCTGGACTGGATTCAGATACCCTTCTTCCGACTTCCTGGTTTCTCTGCAATTGAAAAGGGAGACGCTGTAGTCTTCAACACACCGGAGGAGTTGGACGTTCCTGTGGACATGCGTACTTATCTGATCAAAAGATGCGTAGGCATAGCTGGTGATACCCTCTCCATCAGGGACGGCGTAGTGCATATCAACAGCGCCCCACAGAAAGCACCTACAGAATTGCAGCATAGCTACTACCTTCGTTCCAAACAGTCCTTGCGTGATCGCTTCTTTGATCAGTACAAAATCATTGATGTCTACAAGGCGCAGGGAGGTTACATTGTCATGACCAATGAAGAAAAAGCTGCCAGGATTCGTGCTTTGGATTTCGTGGAGGAGATGACCCCACTCACCGATGAGTACCATGCCTACCGGTTCAACCAATTGGTATTCCCGGGGAAAGGTGCAAATAATTGGACTTTCAACAACTTTGGGCCTCTCTACATTCCTCAGGAAGGGACAACCATCCAAATGACCAAAGAAAACGTAGCAATTTATGGGGCACTAATTGTTAATCACGAAGGCCTGGAAAACGCTACTGTGTCCGACAACCAACTCTACATTGACAGTGAGGTTGCAACAGAATATACCTTTCGGCAGGATTATTTTTTCATGATGGGTGACAACCGCCACAACTCACACGACTCCCGTGCATGGGGTTTTGTCCCGATGAATCATGTAGTAGGCAAAGCGCTATTTACGTGGTTTTCGCTGGAAGAAGGCTCACTTTTTGACTTCTTCGGCAGGGTACGATGGAATCGGATTTTGAAATCAATCGAATAACATGCTTCAATACCTATTTTTAGTTTTCGCACTTTGTGGTGCGCTGGCTGGCTATGCACAAAAAATAGCCATCACCATTGATGATCTTCCGCTGATATCTACCGATGGAAGCCTGGAAAATCATGACCGCGTGCTCAATCAACTGATGGCGTATGGACTGGAATATGATGCTCCGCTCATTGGTTTTGTCAATGAAGCCAAGCTCGACAAGGACAGGCAAAAAACAGACAAACAGGTGGCTTTACTGACCAAATGGCTGCAATGTGGGTTTGAGCTGGGCAATCACGGGTATCAGCACCTCAACTACAGCAGGACAGATACCGCCAGGTATTTTCAGGATATACTGAAGGGTGAACGCATTTGCAAGGAACTCAGCGCTACCTACAAGATACCTTACCGCTACTACAGACATCCCTTTCTTCATGCAGGCAACACACCTGAAAAGGAGGTGGCACTGGAGAAGTTTCTGGCGCGGCACAACTACCTGAAGGCCCCTGTCACCATCGACAACTCAGACTGGATCTTTGCACGTGCCTACGACCTGGCCATCGACAGAAAGGATCGTGAGATGCAGGATAGCGTCGCAGCCGCGTATGTACCGTATATGGTCAGCAAGTTGATGCACTATGAAAGGAAGTCAAAGGACCTGTTTGGGCGAAAAATTGATCAGGTGCTGCTCATTCATGCCAACAGGATCAACGGTGACCTCTTGGGAGCGTTGCTGGCCGCTTTTCGCAAAAAGGGATATAAATTCACAGGTCTCGAGAACGTGTTGAAAGACCCGGCTTACCAGTCCAACGACCATATTGCCAAACCATGGGGCATCTCCTGGCTTGACCGATGGGCGATGAACAAGGAAATGCCTAAGGCTTTTTACAAAAATGAACCCCGGTGTCCACAATTTGTGCAGGATTATGCCGGGTTGACAGAATAATCAAAAATAACCCTGGGTTGAATAGACTACTGCCCTGAGCAATGCTTATTCGTTGGCATCCTCTGGTGGCGTAAGGTCTATTCTTCCTATCCGCTGTTTACGCCCGTAAGTAGCCACCAGCAGCAACTGATCACCCACCTGTTCTGATATTCGGGGCCTGGTGAGCGGTTCTCTTGGTCCCTGAAAGTAAACGGGGTATTTTTTCTTTTCCCCTTTCGCATCAAACACCACCAGATTCAGCATTCCTCCGGCACCGGTAAAAGGTCGTACACCTTTGTCAGTTTCCTCAAGATTCTTGGGCTCGTCGTTAAAGAGAAAAACCAACTCATCTCCCACAATAGACAAATGGTAGGAAGAATAGATCCCCACATCATTGATCGTTGACTGGTTTTTATTGATCTTTCCTGTCCACTCAATTTCGCCTGAAGGGGAAATACTGACTACTATGATGTCGTTGTAATAGTATTTTGTGTAGCGCCTGTTCACATTGATCCGGACATTGGTGGAATTAATGACGCGTGAATAGTACTGTTCTGCCACCAGCACAGCTCCCCCATCGTCCCGTCGAATGATCTCATCCAGGTAATAGCTCTCCAAAACTTCTTTACCACGGGCAATCTGCCGTTTTTTGCTATCAGTTCTCCTCTCGCCTTCTACGATAAAATCGGCATCAAAATCCTTATAGCTTTCATTGATCATCTTCTTACTTTCCGCATCAAACGTGGCATAAAATGTCCCCTTGATTCCTCCCAATCCCAGGTCAGAATAGAGCCCGGCACAGGTAATGTTTTCATCCTCATCAACGGCAGTTTGTAGCTCTGTGATGAAACGATCTTCTAACTTGATGAGATACTCCTCCACCACCGTTGCATTCTCTTTGTAGGCAATTACTATAAAATCGTAGTTAGGCTTTCCCTGAGCCCGGTTTCGTACCTTGTCGCGGAAGACCTTCCCTACTACAAACAAATTACCTTTCTTGTCTACCCGGATTTGTCGCAACTGAAATAGTTCATCGGTATAAGGCAGGGTAATCTCTTTCTCCCAAACCAATTTCATGTACTGATCAAACACCTTGAAGCCAAACTGCTCTTCTGCAGCACGCTCATAGGGAAGGTTGTAATAGACCACGAGCTTACTGCTATCAGGAGACATCGCAAAACCGTATGATCCACTGTTGCTCTTCCTGTATCCATCAAAAGACAGCTTGTGAATCTCTTTTTGATTGGAAGACATCTGTAAAGTCTTGGGGCGCATTAGCTGGGTTTCCAAGACATTTTCCCGCTCCCCGTTCAAATAGGAGGAGAAAAGGTAAAAGCGCTGATCCCGCATTTGAAACATGGCTTCCAGCTCTCTCTTTTCCGGCATTGCCCGAAAATCGATGCTTTGTGAGTTGACGCTCTTGAGGTTATTGGCATAATAGTCAATCTTCACGAATGGCAGTCTGTTAGACCCCACCGCACCATAATTGTAGATGCTACCAGCCCGGGAACTCAGGGTATAAAAACCCTGACTATCACTCCCAAAAAAATCTGTAATGTAGCCTGAGTTCTTGTCAGACTTCTCAACGGTTGACCACTCTATTTTATATTTATTGAAGCTCGACTGCGCAAAGCAGGGAATTACAGCGATCGCAAACAAGAGTAACAGGGTTCCTTTTCTCATGGGGTATTCAAATTTACATGCACAAATATCAAATATTCTGCCAGACTTTTGAGAGATAACTGCCAAAGTGAAAAATCGTTCTAGTCCCGCAACGAAAAAAATCTCGTATTTATTCGTTTAAACAACGTCTAATACGAGACTTTTCTGGTGGATAATTGGAAATTCCCTACCATTCAAAATCACTAAATTCAGCATATAATAAATTGATAATCTGCATCTTATGAAAAAAATTAAAAAGATTTGTAACTTTCAATAACTGAGCGCGTCATCTTGATGAAATGTCAAAAGGAATATTCCATAATAACATCTTGCCACTGGCCGACCGCATGTTTCGATATGCAGCCAGTATGCTGACCAGCAGTGCCACTGCACAGGACGTTGTGCAAGACTCACTGCTGAAGATCTGGGACAAGAGAAAATCACTCAATACCATTGAAAATCCGGAGGCCTGGGCCTTGCGGGTGGTCAGAAACGGCTGTCTTGATCAGATCAGGAGGAACAGGTTTACAGCTTTTGACGACAGTGAGGCTGTCAGAATGTATGTAAACAACGAAGATACGATGGTCTATCAAGATCAGGTAAAGTGGTATCAGGAAGCCATAGACCAGCTACCGGAAAAGCAAAAAGAAGTTTTTCACCTTCGGGAGGTAGAACAAATGAACTACCGTGAAATCTCGAAAGTGATGGGAATAACCGAGAGTGATGTAAAAGTGAACTTACACCGTGCCCGCAACAGTGTAAGAGATATAATGAAAAAAGTAGAAGCTTATGGAGTCAATAGAATCATTGCTGGATAAATACTGGAATGGGGAAACGACTCTGGAAGAGGAGAAGTTAATCAAGGAATACTATGCCAAAAGTGGCAATGAGGTAAATACCGATGGCAAGGACGGAGTTCATCAGCAGGCTTTACAGGCTTACTTTGGTGAGATCAATAGAAGGAAGCAACTGCAATATGAAGGAGCAACACCCGGTTTTCGGGTCACTTTCAGAAAGCAATGGCTCTCTCTTGCCGCTACAGTGGTCATTGGTGTCATTGCGGGTGTGGTATCCTTTCAACAAAACCAAAACAGAGACCCTTTTCTGGTAGAAGACCCGGACAAGGCCATGGAAATCGTTAAAACGACCTTCGCGATGATTTCTGAGAACCTGAATGAAGGTAAAAAGTACACGTCAAACATTGACAAAATAAATAGAACAAAACAAATATTTAAAACGAAACAACAGGACTAACTCGCATAGTAAATCAGTCACAGTCTTGTAGGTTAAAAACACAGCAAAATTATGAAAAAGACAATTTTAGCACTCGTCTTGATGATCATCTCCACCGGTGTCATGGCACAGAGTCCGATCATCGAATCTTACATGAAGAAATTCAAAGACAACAAGGATTACACCAAAGTATCCATTAACAGTGAAATGTTCTCACTATTTGCAGACCTCGATGCCAGCGAAGAGTCAGACAAAAAACTGTTGGAAGCCATTTCAAAAATCGAAGGCGTTAAAATGCTGATTGGTGAGCAGGTAGAGTCTGGCGAAGCGGCCAAATTATTTGGTGAAGCCACTTCCAAAGTAGACAAAGCAGGCTATGCCGAACTGATGACCGTGGACGATGCCGATGAAAACATCAAATTCTCTATCAAAAGAACCGGAGGTATCATCAAAGAACTGATCATGGTTGTAGGTGGTAATAAGAGTTTCATGATAATGAACCTTTTCGGTGACATTGACCTGAATGCCATTTCCAAAATAGCCGGTAAAATGGACATTAAAGGGATGAATAAGTTGGGCAACCTTTCTAAAGGTGATAACGACAACTAATCGATTTATGAAAAGATATCTGGTAATCATTACCATAGGTATTCTCAGTATTCAGGGGGCATTCGCACAAGAATGGCCCTTGAAGGACTTTATGGAGAATAACCCCAACGCAGAGCTACCACGGTTTTCCAAAGCATGCCTCTACCCAAGCACCCTGAGGATGATCAACTTGTCTCAGAACCCTGAATATCAGGACCTGATCAGCGAAATTGACAAAGTACTGGTTTATATTCCTGATGCGGATTTTTTGAATGCGACAGACGCCGATAAGATGTTTGATCAGTACCGAGAGAAGGATTACAAAGAACTGGCTTCAGTACGTACCAATGTGGAAAGTATTTTGATTCTCGGCAAAGGTACAGATCAGTTCGTTGGCACACTTGGCGGAGGAGAGCTGGGAAGAACGATGTTTTTCTACATCAAAGGATCACTACAACTTCAGAATATCCCGAAACTATTCGAAACATTCCAAAGTAGTGACATGCTTGATGTTTTCAGTTTCGCTGAAAGAGTGAATTAGGGACTGGATTAGAATTGGACAAAAGAACAAAGATCGGGTCGCGCAGATAAAAGACCTAGTCGCGCGCAACAGAGCAGGCAGTATACACTAGGTAAAATATTGGTTTAATACAATTTTTAAACGTTATCGCTGTACTTTTCTGATCTGATACAATAGTGACATTTATCAGAAGCCAAATACCCAATACCGGCTAATGGTGAGGACAGCACAAAAAAGTCTAATATCTAAAGTCTAGCATCTAATGTCTAGCATCTAAAAAAACAGGTCAAAGTAAAAATTACTCACAAACAGCAATCAAAACACCAATTGATTGCGCATTACTCAATATAAAAATCAATGAATACAACCTTAGAGATCAAAAATCTCACCAAACATTATGGGAGGGTCAGGGCTGTTCATGAGCTCAACCTCACCGTAAAACCCGGAGAGATTTATGGCATTCTGGGACCCAATGGAAGCGGAAAAACCACTACCCTTGGAATGATCCTGGATGTCATCGCCCCCACTGCCGGCACCTACAGCTGGTTCGACGGCGAGAACCCTGTCAGGAGCAGGCAAAAAATAGGTTCCATCCTGGAAACACCCTGCTTCTATAGCTACATGACTGCCACACAAAACTTACGTGTGGCAGCACATATCAAAGAATGCTCCTTCGATGGCATTGACGAAATCCTCAAGCGCGTCAACCTGTATGAGCGACGCAACGACCCCTTTAAAACTTTTAGCCTGGGCATGAAGCAGAGATTATCCATTGGCGCAGCACTGCTGGCCAATCCACCGGTGATGATCCTTGACGAACCCACCAATGGCCTGGACCCGCAGGGAATTGCAGAAGTAAGGAGTCTCATTAAAGAGATCGCCGAAGAAGGCAAGACGATCATCATTGCCAGTCACCTGCTGGATGAAGTGCAGAAAGTATGCTCTCACTTCTGTGTGATGAGAAAAGGAGTCAAACTACACGACGGCAGTGTAGCAGATATCCTGGGAGAAACCAATCATGTTTCGATAGCAGCGGAGAAAACAGACCAAATCCAGGAAGTAGTTGAAAAATTTGACGGCTTCAAAGGGCTGGAGAAAGAGGGCTTCAATGGCTACCTCATAGAACTCCAAGAGGGGTTTTCCTCTACAGACCTCAACAATTACTGTTTTTCACAAGGGTTGACGCTCAGTAAAGTTGACCCCAAAACGCGTTCACTGGAAGAAGAGTTTCTCAAAATACTATCAGAAAAATGATCAAAAAAGCATTCTATCTGGAGTGGTTGAAAATCCGCCACTACAGGGTATTCTGGATACTATTGGGTCTGTACCTGCTCTCTCTGGTGATCCTCACCTCAGGAGGAGCAGTATTCCTGGAATTCCTCAAATACAAGGGTCTCAAATGGGAAGGCATAGACCCCACCATTTTACCGATTTACGATTTCCCCGATGTGTGGCATAACAATGCTTACCTGGGACATTTTTCCAAATTTTTCCTGGCTTTCATCGTTGTGATTTCCGTTACCAATGACTGGACTTTTCAGACGATGCGCCAAAACATCATAGACGGTATTAGCAAGCAGGAGTTCATCCTGTCAAAAATCATCCTGATTGCCTTCATGGGAGGCATCAGCACCCTCTTCTTGTTTGGCACCAGCCTGTTGATAGGATTGATCTACACGCACACCTATGCTTTGACGGATATCTTCTCCAATATGGAGTTCCTGTTCCTCTACTTCATGGACATCTTCAAGTACTGCACTTTTGCTTTGTTCATGACCATCATCATGAGGAGACCGGGGTTCGTCATCGTCTTTTTGATCTTCTATTCGCTCATCATAGAGCCGATCATCGGAGCCGTGTTGAAGTTCAATCCGAATATCAACGCAGGTACCTGGTGGATAGAGCCTTTGTTGCCGTCTAATTACTTTAGCATGACTACCGGGATTCTGGGGCCGCTGGAGTACGACAGCATCGGTTTTGGACACAAGCTGATTGAGTTTCCCTTCTCTCGTTATGCCTTGCAGGAGGTACAGGAAGGTATCTACTTCTGGCCGCTGTTCATCGCCATTGCATGGTCAGCAATCTTTATCTTCCTGTCGGCTCAGCGATTGATTAAGAAGGATGTAAGATAACCTGACAAACAGCGTAATTATTTCCTCGCTGGTCGCAAATGCACACCCATTTTCAGGGTGTGCTCATTTGTCTTATCTGATTCAAGACACGATAAAGCGTTGAGCAGATAATTGCTTTCTTTGGTTTTATCAGTAATTTTGATTTTGATGTATTTCCTGTTTAGTACTCAAAGTCATTGTCATGTAGTGACATCATTTGGGTACTGTTTATCGGGTTTAAATTGTAATGTATCCATCATTATCCATGATTCTAAAAAACTGTTTCTTTCTGCTTTTTATTCTTTCCTGTCTACTGATCTCTACCCAGGCTTTTTCAAATGAAAGCACTCATTTTTCGCCAACGGATTCGCTCCAAAAATCCCTTAGCAACCAAGCTACAGCAATAGACAGTCTTGATAAGTTAGGTGAGTCCCTGATGGCCAAAGGTGACCTGAACGAGAGTTTAAAAGCCTACAAGGAAGCCCAAAAGCTGGCTGCAAAAGTCAACGATTTGAATAAAGTGTACTTATTCCGTAATCGCGCGATTGAAACGCTTTGGCGGGACTATCAATTGGATGAGGCCTTTAACAGGATAAGTGTCCTGTTGAAAGAAATAGATTCAGTAGCACTATCTGACAGGATCAAGGGTATCTCCTGGGGTAATCTCGCTACAATTCATTTATTTAAAGGAAACAATGATTCATCGAAACACGCTTTTAGGCGGGCAATTGAATTCTTTGAACAGATGGATGAACCAGATTTCACCTCTTTGAGTGGCGCTTACAATAACCTTGGAGCCCTCTACTATCAATTAAGTGACTGGGATCTTGCTTATAAGTATTTCAGTAAATCGCTAGAGGTAGACAAAAAAGTCTATGGTGAGTATCACGAGTACGTGACAAGCGGACTAATGAATATGGGCGTTATTCTTGAGGTGCAGGGGCTCATCAGGCAGGCAATGGAACATTATTTGGCCGCGCTGGAGTCGTTGGAGAAGAGTGGTAACGAAAAACCAGCTGCCCTGTATATGAATCTGCTATCAAACATGGGAGGCTCATACAGGCGAATGGGGCAACTTTACAAGGCGTTGCGCTACAGTGAGCAGGCATTAAACTACAGTATCAAAACCTACGGCCCAGACCATCCTCATTCTGCTTATTATTATTATACAATGGGGGTTAGTTTTCAAAGCCTTCAGCAATTGGATTCCAGTGAATATTATTATGAAAAAGCCATGCGACATAAAACCGCTCTGGAACAATATGATGTATCAGCATATATTGATTTACTGGGAAGATATCCTGAAATATTGAGTAGCAGGGGGCGCCTGGAAGAAGGAATCAAGGTCATTGATGAACAACTGGCCCTGGACTCAGACAACCCTTATTTCACCAATTTACTGTTTAGTCATAAAGGGTATACTTATTTTATTTCAGAAGAATATGAAAAAGCAAAAGCTGTTTTCGAGGAACTGTTTCAACAATACGATCCATCGTCACAAAGTGGGGTTCTGCTGACGCGGATTTACCTCAATTACGCAGAAACACTCAATTCTCTTGGTGAATATGAGGATGCGCTCAATTACATTCAATTGTGCCTGCAAGAGAATATGATAGACTGGACTTCCCAACATCCCTATGACAACCCTGACAGCTTAGTTGCCAACGAGCCTAATAACGTTGTTCATATCCTGGGTCTAAAAGCGGCAATTCTATCAAAACTGTATCAGACAAATGGTGAAATTGAGGATCTACAGGCTTCACTGGACACCTACGAACTACTTGATCATTTCATTCATCAGCTCAGACAGTCCTATTCCGGGACAGAAGATAAATTTTTATTCCAGAGGATCCTTCACAATTCAGGATATTTCTACTCCGGAGCGGTGAGCAGTTACTACATGGCTTACGAGGCTACCGGTGACAGAGCCTATCTGGAAAAATGCTTTCTGATGAGTGAAAACAGTAAAAACACCATCATCACCAGCGCTTTCAACAGTCTCGATATAGGTAGATTGTCTGCAGTACCAGAAAAATTACTAAGTCTGGAAGAACAACAAAAATCAAAAATATCATACTATACTTCTGAGCTGGCACTACTGTCCAAAGACAAGGATTCAAGCCGAAACATCTTGTTCAAGTCCAAGCTTTTTAATGCCTACGCCACTAAGGATAGTCTGATCAGAAAAATAGAGGAAGAATTTCCTTCTTATTATCAATACAAGTATCAATCAAATATTGTAGAATTGGAGGAGCTTCAACAGGCAATGTCGTCTGAAATGACCATGGTTTCTTATTTTATAGGAGATACCAGCAATTACGCTTTCATCATTGAGCAAGATAATTTTGAGGTGCGTGATTTAGGTGATCTTCCAGATCTGGATTCACTGATTACCGAGTTTCAGCAGCGCATGAAGCAAGTAGATCATACTACCGGCAGTTTCTTTGAAGTCAACCACAGACTTTATCAGTTGTTGTTTGAACCACTTGACCTGGATGAGAAGGAGCGTAAAAGCCTTGTCATAGTCCCTGATGAGGCACTTGGCTATCTGCCGTTTGAAGCTTTAATAACAGCACCGGGAGCCGGAAACAAGCTCAAGTTTCAAAGTCAACAGTACCTGCTCCGAAAATTTAATATCTCTTACAGTTACTCTGCTAATTTTTTCATCAACTCTCAGGGTTATCACAGCGGAAGAGATTTAAATTTTATCGGCTTTGCGCCTTCTTACGGAGATCGCTCCTCCACAGAACTGGACCAACTAGGTGTATTCAGAGATGCGCTGGTGCCATTGAAGTGGAACAAGGAAGAATTACAGCAAATCAATCAATACATTCCCGGACAAACACTGGTCGATGAAAAAGCAACGGAGACTGTTTTCAAGAGTCATCTCAACAGGCCCGGCATCATCCACCTTGCCATGCACGCACTCGTTGACGATGAAAACCCGATGAACTCCAAATTGGCTTTCAGCCAGGAGAATGACGAGGAGGAAGATGGCTTTCTACATGTTTTTGAGCTTTTCAACATGCAACTTAAAGCCAATATGGTGGTACTAAGTGCTTGTGAGACAGGCTATGGACAACTTAAAAGAAGTGAAGGCATCATCAGTCTTGCCTCAGGTTTTGCCTCGGCGGGTGTCCCCAGTATTGTCATGAGTCACTGGAATGTAGACGATAAAATCACTGCCAGGTTGATGGCTTTGTTTTATAAAAACCTCTCTGATGGGATGAAAAAAGATGAAGCGCTCAGGCAAGCAAAACTTCAGCTAATGAAGGACAGTGATCCGGCTGTATCCAATCCCTACTTCTGGGCTTCGTTTGTGGTGGTAGGTGATACCAGTCCGTTGGGCATAGGCGGAATACCTATTGTATTCTGGTACTTAGGGGCTGCACTGGTGATCCTGATGGTAATATTCTTATTCCTGAGAAAGCCGAAACAAAAAAGCAACTAACAAGGGACTTTGGGGTAGTATAAAAGTGTAAGCATTAAAAAACCTGTCTCCACAGGTGACAGGTTTTTCGTTGTATTTTTCCTATGACCGCCAGCTCTGTTACATTAAACCAACTGCCATACGCCATCAGATTGTTATCGTTGTTTTCTTAATATGAGCCTACTCTCTGTTATCAACCTGGACTTTTTGATTTTTAAGATTCTTTTCTGTTCCATCTGTTCCGACAAATCACTCCTCAGGTACACGCGGTAAACCCAACTGGTCCCATATTCGGGCGTCAAACTATAGGACTGAAACCCCAAGTGCTCAATTTTCAGACTATCAAAACTTAATGTTGAAAAATCAAGTGAATTTATAAATCCACTCTTCACCCGCAGGCCTTTTTCATACACCTCTACCGAAGCAAGCTCAATGGTACCACCCTCTTCATCATATACTGTAATAAAGGTCTCCCCCTTGCAAGGATTACAAAATTCCTTTTCATGGTAGTTTCCGCTTACCTCGGGATTCAATAAGAGTTTATTTCGCGCTACAGACCATTTCCCCACTACAGTATCAATCATCATGCCTGCATTGATGGAATATACAAAGGTAGAATCGGTATTTAATTTTAGTGCATACATGGTTCCGGTAGAAGAATCATTTAAATAATACCCAGCCATGGACTTTCCCCTACCCCACTGCTGACCAAAACAATGGCAGGCGGACAACAAGGCCATCAAAACTACTATCGTACTACTTCTTACCATGGTAAATGAAATATCCTCCTGTTTTATACTGATGCTGTTGTGCAGCCGACATGGATTGAAAAAATGGGGATTGAAACGATCTGGATTGCGCTGGAAGCTTGGCATAATCGCGATTGACAATACTTATTGGGTTTACTCTTACCGTACCAAAATGATTTTGTCTTCTAAATGCGGCAATTTCATCTGTCTTATCATATAAAATTCCACCAACTATTCCATTTCTATGAAAATCCAATTCCTTATTGATAAATTGGTCAACATGCTTAAATTCATGAGCAATTCGTTGCATAGTTGAAAAATCTCCTGCGGTATTAATGTTCACATCAATCTCCTTTGTTTTGGGATTATAGGAAACATTGCCACCTCCCGCGGGATTTGAGCTATTACTACCGCTCCTCACTCTGAAGATCGTTTTATCTGCCTCTGCTTTACTGAGTTCTCCCTGAATTTGGACATAGACATTATTGGCGCGGTTTGCATCTCTTTCATCTGCCTTTTCTGTCTTCCCTTTTGCTCTTAGTTTTTGGGTTCTTTTGTCATATTGTTGAACTCTGGAATTCACCTCATTCTTGTAATCATTATACGCAGTTTCCTCCGCTTTTCCCGCAAATTTCACCGTGTCTCCTAGTGGGTCTGCATAAAATACGGGGTTGTTTTGCATGCCTGCATATGGGCTGAAAAACTCATTCGCTTTCGGATCAATCTGGTTCCATCTACCTAACCAAAAATCATAATCCCGGTAAAATGCCATGTAATTATCGGTTTCTTTTTGCTCTTCCAAACCATTGAATTTATATAGATTCTCCTGGCCACTCTTATAGTTGTTGAAGGTAGCACCAAAGGGATAATAATCGTCTCGTTGGGTAGTGTTACCCTGCTCATCAATTGTTACCCTTACGTTACCCAGGTGGTCTGTGAGGTGAAATTCAAGATCATATTGATTCCCATTTTTTAACACCCTCCCTTCGCTATGCCGGAAGAATTCCAATACACCATTTTTATAGTGCTTTCCGTCAATATAGTCTGTCAATTGAGGGTTTCCGCTTTCCAGATTGACCTCCTTCTGCAGCCTGGTACCTATCGCATCATAAAGATATCTCACATAGCCACCATTTTCAAACGTGATCCTTGCCGGCAAGTTCAGGTGATTGTATTCAATACTGGCAATGGCCTTGTTGGCATCACTGACCATATTGCCGTTGATATCGTAAGAGTAGTCTTCACCGGACGTATTCCCATCCCGGAATCCAAGTTCCTTGATCAAATTGATCTGCGGATCGGGATGAGCAACTGCAGCAGCGTCTCCATTGTCTGTCACTTTTGACAGCTGATTTCCTTCACTATAGGTATAAGCCAGCCTATCTATCTGCTTTCTGGCACCTACTACTTCATGGTACCGGTCCAGAGACAAGATATTACCATTGGCATCATAGCTGATGTTCCCTACATCAAAGCGGTCATTTTTACCCGTACTTTTGTAATCAGCACTCTCCAGCCTGCTCATAGGATCATAACTGTAGTGGAAAGTCTGAAGGTTGTTATTACCGGTAGCCCCTATAGATTTCCACGACATCGTTCCAATATTACCATTGTACTGGCTATGGGTCCCTGCATTGTCATATTTCAACACCATTCCAAACTTATCACTACTGCCCAGGCTGGATACATCATTGATCTTTGTCAGCCATCCCCGCATATTGTACGCATAGTCCAGCTTTTGTGCATCAGTATTTAGCGCTTTACTCGCCAATTCGCCTATTTCATTGTATTCATTTTTCACCAGCGTACCATTGAATTGCTGCACATCGTTTTCCTTGATCACCAGATGAGTTGCCGTAGGGCGATCCATGTGGTCATAAGCCTGCGTCTCTTCCATCACTAAGGTACCCGGAAAGTCGCTGGAAGTGTGAGACATTTTGGTAAATTGTACCAAGGGTGATATAGCGTTGCGATATTCCATTTCCACAATATCCTGACCTCCCTTGTGGTTGTCCGAGATAATTTTAACCACTCTGTATCGCTGATCATAGAAAGTCTCCGACCTCAACCATTGGTTGGTACCCAATATCCTGGTTTTGCCGCCCGTTAGCTGGCCTTTGGGTGATGTTTGTACTCCAGTGGGTATGCTGCTGAGGTTGATGCGATATCGGTCATAATAACTGATCGTTAATAGTTGACCAGAAGGGACGTTGGCTGGAAAACTGGCATTGCTGTACCCTTCCATGGAACCATTGGACACGATTTGCTCTGCGACGATGGGTGTCACATTGACTTGCTGTTGTAAATCAGCCCTGGATAAGTTACTCGCATAAAAACCTGTCGCTACCGGCCTGTTCAACTCATCGTATTTGGTAAAAATCCACTTCCCTGTGCCTGCTATGTCATCAGCAGAAATCACAAAGTTTGTATTTACTTTAAAACCTTCAGAGAGTGTTACTGATGCTCCCGGATTCAACTGATAGCTCTTACCATCGTAGGAGGACACCGTCAGGTCGCCGTCTACCTGATCCACAGTCCCCTGGCGCAAATTACCATGCTGGGTCAATACCAGACGATCTCTCTGGTCATAAACCATGTACGTCCAGCCAGCTCCCGGTACTCGTTTGGCGATCATCCTGTTGCGCTCATCATACTCATAGCAGAACATCCACTTTCGCTGAAAAGATTCATTTTTTAGTAAATTCCAGTCCGGGGTTGCCGTACTCATGATCTCTGCCATGGCCGCAGGAGGAACTACATAACGTAGTCTCTCATATTCATCGTATAAGTAGTACGTAAGTAAATGACTACTATTGCTGTCCTTGACGGACTTGAGTATTATCTGACCTCTTTTGTTAGCATATTCCAAAGTCTCCCCTTCCTGGTCTCCGTTGTTTTCATCTCTGGTTTCTTTCACCATCAACTCTCCAGCATCATAAGAAGCATCAATCTCAATCACGTCTGCTGCTATAGACAGTGCTTTCACTTCATCTGGATCATTCTGGCGGTAGACAAAATCTACAGTGTGCGTGCCTTCTATCTGCCAGGCTTCACCGGTTGCTCCTTGTTTAACCACTCTACTCAATGGCGAGGCTTCCAGCACGGAGCCTGCCACGGCGTAGTCTCCAGAGGTACCTCCATAAAACGTATCAAAAAAAGCATTTTGCTGTGCGATCGCCTCAGGCCTGAAATGTTCACTGTCTATCAGTGACGAAAGAGGGCTGGTGTCTACATAGGGAAGGTATTGCTTTACCTGTCTGCCGTATTGGTCATAGACAATGGGAGTAATCACATCTTTGCCCAGTGGAGACCCCCACCTGGCCACCGTTTGATGCAGACGACCAAGTCCGTCAATATATTGGAATGATTCCTGTACTTTTTGCTTATTTTTCACTCCAGACAGTGTTCCTGACACTTCTTCTCTGGCGACATAAGTCTTTACATAATTGCGACTTTGTTGTGCTTTCACATGAAACACACACAAGAACATACTGGCGACTAGTATTAAATAATTTCTCATTTTCAGATGGTTTTTAGTGGCTGTAATGATAATCATACTGCTGTAAAACATTTCCTTCCCAATCTACTATCTGAGTGAGTCGGTTCAACTCATCATAACGGTAGTAGGAAATAATCCCATTGGGGTCCGTTTCACTGGTAATGCCTATCAACGGATCATAGGTGTAAGTGTAAATATGGGCCTCTGTATTAGCCGTATTTGACCTTAAAGCGGTATTGAAATTCTTCCAGCGCGTCTGTTGGGCCGTATTACTGGCAATATTGGATAAACTTTTGACCAGTGACTCCAAACTGGAATAACCTGTTGGCAGGGCACCACTTACAGATAGCAGGAAACGGGTCGGTGGGTTCACCACCCGGATCACTACCCGTTCATTGTCATAGCCCCACACCAGGCGGGTAGTAAGGCCATTTCTACTGGCTATTTCCAGAGGATTCCCGGAAATCACATCCACTTGTAGCACTTCACTGTTAGAGACCTCTGTACCAGACTGGGTGATCTCTATGAACTCTGCTGGCATTAGAAGCGGCGTAGATCCCGTATTGAAATCGTCATAGACTACCTTATCACCGCCTGTTAGCTCCGTACCTACGTAATTTTTCACCTCCAGGGGAATTCCAACCATATTTTGATTCAGCAATGCCGTGTTACTCTCTTCGTGTGCATAGCGGATCAAAGATGTATACACTGGACCAACTTCGCCGTTGGTACTGCCGTAGGTTCTGGTGAAAGTTGCATTGGTATGCGCCAGATCAACATGGTAATTATACCTGACTTCCGTCTCCACTCCATCCTGCGTCGTAGTTGTGGAGGTAAGTCGCTTCCAGGAGATCGGTTCATGGTAATAAGTCAAAAAGTACTGATTCCCTCGCCAGGAAACTCCATCCACACCAGGAAGATCCGGAAACCCAATAGACTCCACACTAAAACGCGTCCCAGGCTTATAGCCTCTCACCCGTTCGGCAGCACTCACAGTCTCATAACTATTCACCACAGACCGAACCGGAGTCGCAGACCCAAGTTCATAGGTATCCTCTCTCAATAACTGTCCGCGATCCCATCCCCGGTCTACAAAAAGTGAAACGGGACCTGACCCTTGAAAAAAAGTATCTCCCCGTGTAGCATAGCGATAAATCGTATAACCTTGATGGTCTGTGACACTGCCATTGTATTCCTTCACTGCACTGTAATAGGTGCTCGCGTTGTTGAGGGATACGTTGGAACTGCTGGAAATGAAGTCATTACGGTAGTTATAGATAGTTGGACCTGTCGGTACACCACAGTTTCCTACCCTACCTTGATTTTGATTTCGGATGATGTAGTGAGCGCCTCCTCGCAAAAAATCCCTTGGCTGGGGAAACCGGCCATTGTACTTGCCGGAAGATTGCGTCGCATCATCGGTTCTTAAATATTCATAACTCTTTTGAAAGGCAATGCTGTCATCAGAGACATAGCTTGTAATGTTCTTGATCCGCACCCCTCCTGTATTTCTCTGCTCAATACTGCCTGAAATATTCACCACAGCCGAATTGGGTTCAAACTCAAAGGTGGTATAGCCTTTGGTAGGGTAAGTGATCTTATTGATCAGACCAGCTGCCACATGATTGGCTGAGGGATTTCTGTCTGCTCCGCCTAGTACGCTACTTCTACCATTTCCAAACGCATAAGTCAATCTGGGAACGATAGATGAATTCCCTTTGCCGTTATAGTAACCCCAGTAGTCCTGAGAATATGAATAACGTGGCGGTAATTTCTCACTACCGCTGTCTCTGTATTCAAAACTGTAAGGACGCTGTTTCACGCCCTCTGAATCAACCTCAGACACTTTGGTGAGTTGCAGCCTTACCTGATCTTCAGCAGGAAATGAGGAGGCACTACTGACACTGCCAAATTGCCCATAATCAAATTCGTAAGTCTTCAGCACCTCACTGGCACTGTGATAAGTTGAATAGACAATCACCTTGTCCAGTCGTAAATCTTCGTCATCTGGGTCATCAATCCGGTTACCGCTTGACGAGACAAAATGGATATAACCATTATTAAAGTAAATCTTATCCAGTCGCTTCACTCCTGAATAAGAGGTGTTAGATGATTTACGTTGTGTAGGGGTAATGGTGTAATTGTTATTGCTACAAGGTTGGTATCTAATATTGATGGAATGATTCAGATGGTAATTTGACTTATTACCAGGACTACCCGCATTCAAACCCGGCACCAGTTTGTATTGAAAAGTCATGACATCTTTTTTATTGGAGGCTGTCAACTTTTTCAGATGCCATACGGTATTGGCACGCACTGTATAGTCCCCTATCAATCCAGCCGCTCTGTAATCATGCGATGCTTCCGGATAAGCAAATTCTGCAACGATGCCTGTGGGTGTCACAACTGTAAAGCTCACGATATTTGCTCCAGAAAACACCGGAGTGATTTTCAGATCATTATGTGGAATTAACTGTATAACCGGGTTGGTTGTACCGGTGGAATGACGGAATATAAACCTGCCAGAATACCCTAAAAAATTATATTGAAACTCATCTGGTTCCGTATCCACAAACCCCTGTAGCATCTCCTCCATCTCATAGTAGTCTACCGCCGGGTTGAATTCGGCTTCTTCATAAAACGGATATTTGATATATCCTCTGTTCCCTTCATCGGCCGAGCCACGTACAGTCCTGGTAATGGCTCCTCCGGCAGTTAGATTCCACCCCAAACCCACCCAGGAGGCTTTTTGGTCTACTTTGATACCAGAAGCATGATAGTTGATAGCTACCGGCACTTCCAGTTCACCAGATACCGCCGTGTATAAAGGAATGTTGATATTTGGGACGCCTGTGCTGAGGCTTACCGGATAGTCTCCATACTTGTTAAATTCCCACATGGTGGGTGTGGTTGGGACGTAGTTCACTTCACCCTGTACACCCGGTGAACTTTGTGCGCTGGCAAACAATACTACGCAGGAAAGTAAGGTTGTCAGCAGCAATTTGTTTTGAATAATTGGTCTCATTCTATTTTAAAGTTTAATTATCAATATTAGCCGTGGTTGTTACAGCACTAAAAATCGCCAGAAACCAGCGTACTAAGTGTCAATCTCTGAAACATTTCAACTTGTTCAGTACTATCAAGGAGTCGTATTTACTCCAGACAAAGGCCGGATGCATCAAAGAAGGTGATCTTAGTTTTAAATAAGTGCAGTTGATTCATTCGTCTATTGCTCATTTTCTTAATTTGAAGAGTTAGTTTTTTATTTTATGCACTTCAGCTTCATTGGAAAGTGCTGGACTTACTTACTTGTCGTCAAATGGTAAAAAGGTTAACACTTAAAAAAATAAAGTTTGAGAAAGCAATTAATTGGAAATCAAATAGCTGATAATCAAATACTTAAAAATCACTACCAATACAACTATAGCTCAACACCCTCATAAAATACGAGTGCTATTTATCTTTTCGACTATCTTTGTGAGGGTTTAAAGCTTCAAATAGACATACAATAGCCTGACATAAAATCTTTGAATTAGTAGAAGCCCGTGCCCCAAACTGATCATTTTTTTTATCTTAAGGCCTAATTATTGTGGGAAAATCTTTTGGTATTCATTTAAAAAAAAATCTACATGATTTTCAGCGATTTATCTGTCATCAAAAGTCAACTATCGCGCGGAGACAACTCCAGCCTCGAAATCATATTTAGAGAGCAGGCTGATTTCTGTATTCAAAATCTGATCAGAAAAACTAACTGTACCTTTGAAGATGCTGAAGATATTTTCATTGAATCGGTCATGAACTTTAGAGAGCGGGTCATTTCAGGACAGCTCACAGAAATCAAAAGCGTGAGGAGCTACATCTACAGCACCTGTAAATACATGAGGATCAGCAAGATCAGAAAAGTAACTTCTGAAGAAAAGATGAGCGATCGCATTAGCAATTACTTGTATGAGGAACTGGGAGAAGACCCTTTTCTCAAGGTAGAAAACAGACAAGAAGAAGAAAAATTGCTCCAGCTATCGAAGGAATCCTTTTCACAGCTAGGCGATAAATGTCAGGATATTTTGGGTTTTTTCTACATAGAAAACCGGAAGTTGGCAGAAATCGCAGATTTAATGAAAATAGCGAATGCCAATGTAGCGAAAGTCTTAAAATATAGGTGTTTAAAAAAATTGTCATCTATCGCTCAGGGCTTGCATAAAACAGTAACAAATGGAAGCAGATAACAGGCAACTATTGTTTGAAAAATACCTGGATGGCAAACTGTCTCCCGAAAACCTGGCTGCTCTTCAGAAAGAAGCAGAGAATGATCCGGAACTATTAGAGGAGCTGAAGTTAACCAGAGGGCTAATCGCAGGATTGAGGGTACAGGAAAAAAGGAAAGTACGTGCTGAACTCACTGAATTATACAATGCCAGCAAAGATGCCCCGGCTGCTGGAAAAAGTAAAACCTTTCCCTACATCAGCTACGGAATTGCTGCCTCGGTGCTGGTAATTGTGGTTGCAGTTGTGCTGTTGTATTCTCGCAACAGCGCCTTAGACAAATCCCAGGAGCTGTTTGCCAGTTACTACAAGCCGATGATAGTACAATCCGCCGATCGTGGAGACGGAGACGGCTTACCTCAGGCGCTGGCATACTACAGTAACGAAGACTATCAACGGGCCGCAAAGTCATTTGAAGCAATTATTGCTCAAAATCCTACGGCAATCAAATCAAAAGCCCTCTTGGGAAATTGTTATCTGCTCCTTGGAAGAACAGAGGAGGCTATCTCCCTTTTTGAAGTACTCAAAAATGAAAAAGACCCTTTTATAGCGCAATACAGCCATTGGTACTTAAGTCTGGCCTATTTAAAAGCGGGTCGCTTAGCGCACTGCAGGGAAAACCTGTTACAGATCTCTAAATCTGACATGGTACACAGCGACGACGCCAGCGAGCTACTCACTGAACTTCAATAGTTTCTGTTCAGTTGAGCGCAGTTAGCTGCAACAGGATATAAAACGGTTGTGTCTTCACAACCGATACCTATAAAACTCTTATACCAAATTCTCTTTAATGTACCCGTACGAGGTTCTGATGCTCTCAAAAGGATTGGCACTGTTGTCGTGTTCTACGAAAAAGTGTTTCATTCCCGACACCGATTGATTGGCAAAGACCTCAGCAAAATCAATAGATCCGCTGCCTACTTCCGTAAAATCACCATTTGCATCAATGTCTTTGACATGCCACAGTGGAATCCTGCCTTCATACTTTTTAAAGAAATCCAGGATACTAAAACCTGCCTTTGTCACCCAATACAAGTCCAACTCCATTTTTAACAAATCCGGGTCGGTTTGGTCAAGGAGGTAATACATGGGCACCTGTCCTTCAAGTTCCTCAAACTCAAACGCATGGTTGTGGTAGCACAATTGGATGCCCCTTTTCTTAGCAGCTTCCCCTGCTTTGTTCAGTAAATCCGCTACTCTTTTGTAGTCATCCAGTGATTTTCGCTCACTTTCCTGCAGATAGGCCAGCACCGCATAGGACTGCCCTACCTCGTTCATTTCATCCAGTGCTTCTTCCCAGCCATTTGACAAAGTCCCTTTGTCCTTAGGATTAGTGATACCTGTAGAATAATGCCCGCTCACCGGTGAAAGAGCCAGCTCTTTCAGCAACTTTTTGAACTTCTCTGGTAGCTTGCCATAAACCTTACCTGCTTTGTGACCAGCCAGTTCCACCTGATTGTAGCCGACATCCGCTACTACCTCCAGGGTTTTCTCCAGGCTCTCGCTAATTTGGTTCCTCACGGTATAGAGTTGCACCCCAATCCTTGTTTCACTTTGAGCCACTGCCATGCAATCGCTGAGCAAAATACTTCCCAGGGCCAATGCCCCACCCTGTTTTAAAAATTTTCTTCTGCTTTCCATCTCAATTTCTGGGTTTATCATTGATTGAGCCTCACCTCACTGGTCAAGTCCCAATATCTTTCTGTTCTTCGCTTCGTCACTCTCCGCGCCGGCAAAGTCGTCAAAAGCTTTTTCGGTTACTTCTATGATGCAATCACTGATAAAAGGTGCTCCTTCTCTGGCGCCTTGCTCGGGGCTTTTGATACAACACTCCCATTCGAGCACGGCCCACCCGTCAAAATCATAAGTAGATAATTTACTGAAAATCTGCTTAAAGTCTACTTGTCCATCTCCCAGTGACCTGAATCTACCGGGTCGGTCAATCCAACTCTGATAACCACCATAGACACCACTTTTCCCATTGGGCAAGTACTCCGCATCTTTGACGTGGAACATCTTGATAAAATCATGGTAATGATCAATGTAGGTGAGGTAATCCATCTGCTGCAGCAATAAATGAGAGGGATCGTAAAGCATTTTCACCTGCTCATGGTGACCGGTAGCTTCCAGAAACATCTCAAAAGTGATACCATCGTGCAGGTCTTCACCAGGATGAATCTCATAACAAATATCCACACCTTGATCAGCTGCCACTTTCAGGATAGGTGCCCACCGAGCGGCCAGTTCAGAAAAACCTGTCTCTACCAGACCCGCAGGGCGTTGGGGCCAGGGATACATCGTAGGCCATAGAAGCGCTCCACTAAAAGAAGCCATCCGGTCAATGCCCAGTTTCCTGCTCACCACTGCCGCTTTCTGCACCTGATCCACCGCCCATACCGTCCGGGCTTTGGAGTTGTTTTGCTTGTCCGCAGGAGCAAAAGCATCAAACATGCTGTCATAAGCAGGGTGTACAGCCACCAGCTGCCCCTGCAAATGCGTGCTCAGCTCCGATATCTCCAGCCCATGAGACTGAACCGTTTCCTGTAGCTCGCTGATATATTGATCGCTAGTTGCTGCGAGAGCCAAATCAATGCACCGCTTGTCCCACGACGGAATCTGAACGGCTTTATATCCCATTTTAGCAGCCCATCCGCACAATCCGTCCAGCGAATTATAGGGAGCTGTATCATCTGCAAACTGTGCCAGAAAGATCGCTGGCCCTTTGATTGTTTTCATAAATATCTTTTTAAGAGATAGCAGACATTAGATACTAGATTTTAGATTCAGTCGCGAAGACCGGACCCACCAACCAAAACCAATCTTTGTTCTTTTGTCTAATTTCTAACATTAACCAATCGCCATACTGATCCAAACATTGTCTTCATTGGAAGACTGAACCACCGACTCTATGAATTTCATGCCGCGAACGCCATCTTCCACAGTAGGAAAAGCACCATTTTCGTATTCCATTTTTCTAATTGCACTGGCAGCACCCCGATAGATGTTGCCCATGGCATCAAACAAACCTTCCGGATGACCCGGTGCAATCTTCGTACTGTTGTTGGCAAAGTCTGAATTGTATGGATTTCCCGGCTTCAAAGTCCGGGCAGGCTCTCCTTCCGGCATCCAAACCAGGTTAGTTGGGCTCTCCTGTTCCCATTTCAACCCTCCTTTGTCTCCATAAATGGCAATCGTAAGGTTGTTTTCCTCTCCGGTAGCGATCTGGCTCGACCGGATCACGCCTTTGGCACCATTTTCCATCCGTACCATCACCGTCCCATCTACATCCAGTGGGTTATCTTCATATAAGGTATTGAGGTCGGCCAGTACCTTTTCAGTCTTGATCGCAGTGGTATATTCTATCAGATTAAAGGCGTGAACGCCAATGTCTCCCATGCAACAGCTGATACCCGATACTTTGGGATCAAGTCGCCAGACAGTTTTCCGCTTTTCCGGTTCGTGAATCACCGGATTGATCCAGCCTTGATAATATTGTGCATCTACCCGCTGTACATTGCCAATGATACCCTCCGCAATCATCGCTTTCATCTGCCGTACCATTGGGTAACCGGTGTAGGTATGGGTCAAAGCAAAAACCACCTCATGCTTTTCTACGAGTGATTGCAGGTCCAGTGCTTCCGCCAGCGTAGTAGTGATCGGTTTCTCACAAATGATGTGATAACCGGCCTGTATGAGCGCCTTCGCATTGGCATGATGAAGGAAATTGGGCGTCAAAATCACTACAGCTTCTATCCGCTCGCTTTCAGGAATCTGCTCTTCTGCAGCAATCATCTCTTCTATATTGGGATAGGTTCTGTTGACGTCCAGTTGTAAGCTCCTCGCAAACTGCTGGCTTTCTGCAAACCTGGAACCAAATACGCCGCCGATCAGCTCATAATCCTCACCCATGTAGGCGGCAATACGGTGGACAATGCCAATGAATGATCCACTTCCACCACCAATCATTCCCAACCTGATTCTCTTATTCATATATGATCAATTATCTTTTTAGTCTTTTTATTTTGACGGGTAAGTCGGTGTTATGAAGAGTAATCCACTTTTTCATTCTTAAAGCTGAGCAGAAACAACAGAAATACGCCTGCTGAGAAGGCCGCTGGCAAAACCCAAATGGTATACCAATCATGTGTTTCTCCCACTAGATTAGCATCAGCCACAAGGCCAGCAGCCCAGAACCCGACCAGCATCCCTACTCCATAAGTTGCTAAGGTGATCAAACCCTGGGCAGCACTTTTATATTGCTCACCGGCTTTTGAATCGGTATATATCTGTCCGGAAACGAAGAAAAAGTCATAACAGATTCCGTGTAGGGCAATCCCTACATAGAGCATAAACACCATCGAGTCTGCATCGCCAAAAGCGAAAAGCAGGTACCGCAGTGCCCACGCCAGCATACCGACCAGCAAAGTGGTCTTGATACCATACTTCTTAAAAAACAGCGGTAACAGTAGCATAAACAATACCTCAGACATCTGCCCGATGGTCATTTTTCCGGTAGGATTGCTCACTCCTATCTCTGACAGGAAGGGATTGGTATGCTGGTAATAAAATGCCAGCGGAATACAAATAAGTACCGAAGCAAAAAAGAAGATGAGGAAATTACGGTCTTTGAGCAGCTTGAGGGCTTCCAGCCCCAGTATTTCACTCAATGCAGGTTTCTCAGAACCTTGTATCGGTGGTGTCTTGGGTAAGGTAAAACTGAAGACACCCAGTACACCCGAAGCAATGGCGCACATAATGAAGGTATTCTTTAACATCCCTTGATCACGGGCCACTACACTGTCCCACTCAAAGACATAACTAATCACCAGGCCGGCGATGATCCACCCGGCGGTTCCCCAGACGCGTATCCACGAAAACTGTTTCGATGGATCTGTTAGTTGTCTGAAGGCTACTGAGTTGACCAGCGCCAATGTAGGCATGTACAAAATCATGTAAGCCAGCACATAGGGATAAAAAGTGGCAAAATCTGTGGAATTAGCCATCAGGTACATCAGTCCGGCACCAATGAGGTGAATGACTCCTAATATTCTTTCGGCATTGAAAAACCGGTCTGCAATGAGACCAACAATAAACGGAGCAATGATTGCGCCCCAGGACTGCGTGGAAAAAGCCATCGCACTTTGCCCCCCGGATGCCTGCAGGTTATATCCTAGAAAAGTGCCTAATGTTACAAACCATCCTCCCCAGATAAAAAACTGGAGAAACATCATGAAGCTGAGCTTGGCGTAAGTGATTGGATTCATTAATGGGTTTTTTGAAATTCACCATAAACTAGTCGTTTTTCAAAGTTTAAGCAAGCGATATCAACCATTAAGGTTGCATCAGTATATGCAATCGATTGTATTCAAGCCTAAGCTGTACAAGTGGGCTCAGAAGAAAATGTAAAAATTACGCTAAGTATGGAATAATCGAGGTAAACCCAACTATTGATTTGCTGTTACATTGCGACAGATGGTCTCAATGAGATTTGCCGGATCGAAAGGTTTGCTGACGAAATCATTCATGCCATATTTTTTCACATCATGAGAAACATCGGCAAAAATATCTGCTGAAATGGCAATGATGGGGATTTCCTGATACTTGTCCTCATCCATGGTACGGATCATCTGCGACACCTGATATCCGTTGACATCGGGCATTTGTAAGTCAAGTAAAATCAGGTCATAGTCGTTTTTTAGCAGTAGGGAAATGGCTTCGTCACCACTGGCCGCAATGTCATGTACAGACACTTCCCATTTATTAAGGAACCGCTCCAGTACCATGCGATTCATCTGATTATCATCTACGGACAAAATCCTCAGCGACTTGAGTAGTTCACCCGCCTCCCGGTCGTCCTTCTTCTCTGGCTTGGACTCATTTCTGCCGATCAAAAAGTCCATCGTAAAATAGAATCGGGCACCGAGTCCCCGCTCACTTTCGAGCTGGATTTTACTCCCCAGGATGAGCAGCAGTTTTTTGATAATCGACAGTCCAAGACCTGTTCCCCCATATTTCCGGGAAGTGTCTGAGCTGGCCTGCGTAAACTGCTCAAAAATCATGTTTTGCTTTTCCGGCGGAATCCCAATCCCTGTATCCTTCACTTCAAAGTATATGCGGGCATTTTTTGCCTTCAACTCTTCGCAGGCTACTTTCAGTGTCACAGCCCCTTCATTGGTAAACTTGATCGCATTGCTCAGCAAATTCATCAATACCTGAGTAATTTTACCCAGGTCGCCAACTACCCATTCGGGCACATCTGCCTCTACATCCTGTAAGAATGTAATTCCCTTCTCTTCGGCTTTCAGGTTAAATTGAAACTGTAACGAGCTGATCAATTCTTTGATGCTGAAGGTGGAGTAGTCCAGCTCTATGTTGCCGGAATCAATCTTGTTGTAGTCAAGAATGTCATTGAGCAGGGACAGTAGGTTCTCTGCCGAAAACTTGAGCGACTGCAGGCTTTCCTGCTGTTGAGGGTCTTTGATCTCGTCCAGGAGCAGATGCGTCATGCCGATCACACCATTCATCGGTGTCCTGATCTCATGACTCATAATTGACAAGAAATCTGACTTGGCCATCAGGGCTTTATCGGCTTCTTCCTTGGCCACTTGTAGTTCTTTGTTTTGACGCGCCAACTCTGAAGTCCGCGCTTTTACCTTCTCTTCCAGTTTGTGGTTGGATGCTTCAGTGAGTTTTTTACTCTTTTCCAATTGCTGGATCAGCTGCTGCTGAATACCGTTTTTCTCTCTCGCAATGAGCCGATACCTCTCCCCCAGCCCAAGTGAAAAGAAACATACTTCTACCACCAGCCCCAGCCGGGTAAAACTTCCCCAAATCAGGTCACTATCCCATAGGATTACATCAAGGATGACCGCAGTCAGTAAAAAAGAGGATCCCATGATGAAGTACCTGCCCAGGGTGTTTTTGGTGTAGGCCAGGTAACCAAGTATTGTGAGGGCCACGCAGGCATTAAGCATCACATAGATCTGCGTACAAATCTCGAGGTATTCCTCTTTGCCTGTCAGGTAGATCATCAAAGCAGCGGTAGTCAGCACGTAGCTCACCAACAACATGTTATTGAGCAGCCTGGAAACCCAGGCATGTAGCTTGGAGAAATCGATGAATTTACGTAGAAAATGAAAGTAAAATATTGCTGCCGGATAGAGCATGAGCACTCCTACATAAGCCAGCTTAGGTGACTCGGGGATGAGGTATTCTCTGAGGAGTGAATCCACAAACTGGTAAAAAATGGCTGTACTAATGAGGTACAGACTGTAAAAAAGATAGACCTTTTCCAGCGTACTGAGGAATACCAGCAAGCCATATACAGCCATGATCAACAAAATCCCCTTGAGAAACATGGCCCATAGTTTTTTATACCAGAGACTATCTATTCTGGCGATCGCCGTATCGATGAAAAAGGAAAAATTATAGTTGTGAAAATCTTTCTTCAATTTAAATATCACACGGACTTGTTGGTCTTTTGGCAATGCCACCGGCACATAATAAGACCCCGACACCACAGGCTTCTCCGACCCTGGCACCAGATAGCCAGTACGATAGTGCTCATCGCCGATGAAGACATCGCAATAGTCATTATTTTCAAAATTGATCCACCAGTCATGACCTACAGAACCATCACTCACAATGTCAAAATAGCCCCAGACAAAGGCCGGCTCTTCGGTTGGGTCGAACTCGCTGGCAGCATACCTGACTTCGTCAATTTTGGTCTTGAAATCTTCTACGCTAAGTGATTCATTGGTAGGATATATCAGCACATAATCCTGGATTTCATAGGATTGCTCTCCGCCGGTAACCTTTAGTACCTTGTCAGTTGCACCCGCAAGACAGGTGTCCGTCAAGATCATGAAACATAATATGAGCAGTAGATTCCTATGCATTTAGTTACTCAAACATCCAATTTAATCATTTTAGTATTGCTTCGCACATTCCTACCCGTGATCAGCCCGTTATCTGATCTACCGTATAAGAAAACTCAAACAGTAATACGCAGCGTATATTTATAAATTACCTCCAGCAATTCATTGGGATTCAATGGCTTGCTTACAAAATCATCCATTCCCGATTCCATCAGGCGATTGTAGACATTAGAAAAGACATCGGCAGACAGGGCGATCACCGGCAGGTTATGAGAATCCAGCCCTTCCATCTTTCTGATGCGTCTTGCTACTTCAAAACCATCCATGTGTGGCATTTGAATGTCCAGCAAGATGATATCATAGCGCGCTGTCTTCATGATTTCCAGGGCTTTCAGACCATCCTCCACGCTGTCATAGGTCATCCCCCACTTACCCAAAAATTTCTCCAGGATCAGGCGATTCATTTTGTTGTCATCCACTATCAGTGCCTTCATACCTCTGATGGACTTTTTCATCACCTCCAGGTTGGAATCTTCGGCAACAAACGGCTGCTCTTCGCCACGTCCAAGCTTTACGGTGAAGTAAAACCGGGACCCTTCCCCCACCACACTGTCCAGTATGATCTTGCTTGACATCAGTTCCAGCAGTCTCTTGGTGATAGCAAGTCCCAGTCCTGTTCCGCCAAACTGTCTGCTGGTTTGCGTACTGGCTTGTGTGAATCGGTCAAAAATTACAGGTAATTTCTCTTCCGGAATTCCAATACCAGTGTCCCGGACCTCGAAAGTCAGCCACAGGTCATCGTGCTGTGTGCCACTGACTTCTATTTCCAAGCTTACCTCTCCATTGGTGGTAAACTTCACCGCATTACTGATCAGGTTCATCAGAATCTGATTAAGTCTTGTGGGATCACCACGCAGCCACTCGGGAATAGTAGGGTCTACGCGGATATTGAAATCAATTCCTTTGACTGCTGCTCTGGGTTTAAATTGGTAGCCAAGCCCTCTGATCAATTGCGTTATGCTGAAATCTGTGGTTTCAAGCAAGATCATCCCCGATTCAATTTTGTTATAGTCCAGGATATCATTGAGGAGCATCATCAGATTTTCCGCAGAGAACTTCAAAGTCTTCAGGTTCTCTACCTGATCTGGCTTGGGCTCTTCCTGTAATAACAAATGCGTCATACCAATGACACCATTCATCGGCGTCCTGATCTCATGGCTCATAATCGACAGAAACTCCGACTTCGCCAGTGAAGCATCCTCCGCTTCATCTCTTGCTTTTTCCAGCATCTCTGCCTGTTCGCGCAGTTCTTTGGTCCTGAAAGACACCTGCCTCTGCAGCTCTGCCTGGCGTTTCTCCGCACTCTCTTTATTGGATCGCAGCTGGTTCATCAGCTGGAATTGTACGTTCCTTTTGGCCATTTCCACTAACCGCATCTTCTTACCCAGGCCGAGCGAAAAGAACAGTATTTCTGCCAGCAGTCCTATGCGGGTAAGGACTCCTTCATAAGCATTCACGTCCCACTTGATGGCATCAATCAAGGCAGAAACCAACAAGATGAGCGAACCATATACAAAGTACTTGATTAATTTATGCTGCTTTCTGGTCAACATGAAGTTGAGCACCAATCCAATCAAAGCATCTATGATGACCACAATCCTTGCGCTTAGAGACAACCACCTAAGGTCATCTACCAAAAAGAAAAGAACAATCAGTGATACAAAGATAAATAGATGGACATAGCGCTGCCAGTAAAAAAACTTATCCCAACTTGGGAGCAACTCTGATATTTCTAGAAATTCTTGCAAAAACAAATAATAAAACAGCGGTGCTATCACCACTGCCGCCAGAAAAATGTATGAATCCGCGGGATTTTCGAGGAAGATAAATTCTCTCAACACTCCATCTGCCAGCATGTAAAATAGTGCAATCGACAGCAAATACAGTGCATAATACAGGTAAGCCTTGTCTCTAAAATTGAAATATACCAGAAAGGAATAAATGGTCATGATCAAAAAAACGCCCAAAAAAGAGAAGACAATCAGATCATTTATGGTCAAGGTGTTCAGGAATTCACTTTCGCCCTTAAACTCCAGCGAGGTAATGTGGAAGTGATAGTCTGCTGACAGCCGGAAATAAATCTGATAATCACCTGCCTCATTCAACATAAAACGGCCGTAACTTTCACTAGTGTGCACATCTCGTTTGGAAAGCGGCTCCATATGACCACTGTAAAAATCCTGAATCACTTCCTGATCACGCAGCAAATATGCTTTTACGTGGTCATTCTTACTTGTGTAAATGTATAAACGCTGCCACTCATCTACATTTTTATGGAAATTCACCCGCAACCAACAATATGATTGACGATCTTTGATCACCTGCTCAGATCGCAGCACGAAGTCATGAGAACGTGCCAAAACCTGCTCCAGACTGAGGTCTTCTTCCACCAGTAATACTGAAACCTGACTCGTATCAAGGACAATCGCAAATGAGTCACCAGCAGGAATCTCAACAGTTTCCTGTCTTGCAACCGCAAAAGAACAAATAAAACAAAGGAATAAAATGAGTATGGTCTTCCTACTCCGCATTTGATATCATTGAAATGTCTTGGCTATTATATCTCAAATTTATGGAGGGAAGTAGTAATTCTCCAACTACCTGTGCACCCATTGAATATTTTTCGACAAGCTTCATATTCTCACCTATGAAAGTGTCCTTCAATTACTAGAACAACCGGGCGTTCATTACCTGTTTTTTGGTCAGATGATAAAACTCCTCATGGATGTTAAAAGTAGCTTCTCCCTTACCCGGTTTTTGTTTAGAATAAGTCCCATCTTCATTCATCAGGTAAGAGTTCTGATTATCTTTGAGGTTGTAGGCCAGGATATTGATCAATTGTTGCTTCAGCAGTTGATCGTTGAGAATAAACAACGATTCCAACCGTCGGTCAAAACTTCGCACCATCATGTCAGCACTGCCGGTATATACCAGCGGGTCGTTGTTGTTATGGAAATAACAGATCCTGGAATGTTCAAGGTAGTCTCCCACAATCGATCTCACACTGATGTTTTCACTAAGCCCTTTCCTTCCTGGCCTCAAACAGCAAATGCCACGCACAATCAGGTAAATCTTTACACCTGCCTGAGAGGCCTTGTAGAAAGACTCTATCGTGGCTTTGTCCTGAAGAGAGTTCATCTTCACAATGATGCCGCTGGGCAAACCTGCTTTGGCATTTTTAGCCTCTTGCTTGTTCATTTTAATCAGGGTATCACGCATGTCACGTGGTGCCGTGATGAGATTATTGAACCCATCGGGCTGGCTGTGACCGGTAATCACATTGAAAAACTCAGACACATCATTGGCATAGGCCTCATCGGAGGACATGAAACCAATGTCTGTATACAGCTTTGAAGTACTTTCATTATAGTTGCCACTGGACATGTGAATATACCTCCTGATGTCCTCAGCACCTTCTTTTCTAACAATCAACAGTAGCTTGGTGTGGGTCTTGAGGTTGCCTACACCATAGACCACGTAGCAACCTGCCTCGCGCAACCTGTTGGCCTGTCTGATGTTGTTTTCTTCATCAAATCGCGCCTTCACTTCAAAAAGTGCTACCACATTCTTTCCATTCTCAATGGCCCGCAACAGGGCAGACACAATCCTCGAATTCTTGGCCAAACGATAAACGGTCAATTTGATAGACAATACCTTCGGATCCTCCGCGGCCTTTTCTATCAGCTCCAGCAACGGTTCTATGGAATTGTAGGGATGATGCAAAACAACATCCCGCTTCCTCAGTACCTCAAAAATACTTTCGTCGTCCTTTCGGCTACTGAGACTCAGCGCCTTCACCGGCGGATGAATGATGTTCCTGAACTCACTGAACTCATCGTGATTAACAATTTGCCACAGGCTGGTAAAATCCAATATGCCCGATTTGTAGATTTCGAAAATATTGTCATCGTCGATGTTCCATCTTTCACAAAGTTGGCCAATCAGCCATTGATCTGCGTCCTTTTCCACTTCAAGACGTACCACACGACCAGTTTTGCGTTCTTTCAGCTTTTGCTTCAGTTCCTCCAGGAAGTTAGTTTCAATATCTTCAGACTCCTCCAGGGTAAAGTCGCCATTCCTTGTCGCCCGGAAAACCGTTACCGAAGAGATGTGGACATTCCTGAAAAGGTCTTTGATAAAGGCCCTTACGATCTCCTCCAGCGGCAACATCAGCAACTCCGAATTCCTGGAAATTTCAAAGAAACGCGGTAAGTTCATGGGAATCTGGACAAAGGACATCTTTTTGATGTCATCGTCTACCGACACCACGCCCACTACCAGGACTTTGTTGAGCAGAATGGGAAAAGAATGGTAAGAATCATAGGTCATCGGCGTCAGCATGGGGTACACCGTTTTCTCAAAGTAGTTTCTCACCAGCGCTTTCTCCCGCTTGAAGAGGTTTTTGAAGCGAACAATCCGCACGCCCTGCTTTTTGAGCTGTGGCACTATCTCCCGATTGAAACAGGTAGTCTGCTGGTTATGAAAGCGTTTAATCTCCTTGAACAACGTGCGCTTAAAGGCCTTTGACCGCAAACCGGAATAGTCCACCCTGTCTTTGTCATAATCCAGGTAATTGTACAAACTCCCCACCCTGATCATGAAAAACTCATCTGCATTGGAGGCGGTAATGGCCAGAAACTTCATCCGTTCAAAAACGTTGCGGTCTTTCTTTCGTGCCTGATCGAGCACCCGGTAGTTGAAACGCAACCAACTTAGATCCCTGCTAATGAGGTCACTCTTGATAATTGATTTTTCGTATTTGTCTCTAACAGCCATTGTAACTACCGGTTTTAGGATTGATTAAAAAAAAGGTCGTACAACCCACTGGCTATACGACCTCTGCAATATGAATAGAATGATTACTTGGAACCTAACTTGTCCAATACACTCATTACTTCTTTTACGTGACTTCTGGAAGTCTCCAACAACTGCTTTTCTTCGCTGTTCAGATCCAGTTCAATGATACGCTCGATACCGTTTTTACCTAAGATCACAGGAGCACCCAGGTAGCAATCGTTGATGCCATATTCACCATCAAGCTTCACACATACAGGGAACACTCTTCTCTGGTCTTTCACGATGGCTTCTACCATCTGAGCAGCAGCAGAGCCCGGCGCATACCATGCGGAAGTACCCATGAGTTTTACCAGCTCACCACCACCAGTTTTGGTTCTCTGGATGATCGCTTCCAGTTTATCAGCATCGATCAATTCCTCCACAGGAATACCACCTACTGTAGTGTACCTTGGCAGTGGCACCATGGTATCACCATGACCGCCCATCAATACCGCCTGGATGTCCTTGGGAGAAACATTCAGCTCAGAAGCAAGGAACGCTCTGTAACGCGCAGTATCCAGGATACCCGCCATACCCATCACCTTCATTCTGTCGAAACCTGAAGTGATGTGCGCCTGATAGGTCATCACGTCCAAAGGATTGGAAACTACGATAATGATGGTATCAGGAGAATATTTAATGATCTGTTCAGTTACTGATTTTACGATACCTGAGTTGGTTTCGATCAGATCGTCGCGCGTCATACCAGGCTTTCTTGGAAGACCCGATGTGATCACCACCACATCAGAACCTGCAGTCTTGGCGTAGTCATTAGTAGAACCGATTGTTCTGGAATCGTAAAGATTGATTGGCGCTTTCTGCCAAATATCCAGCGATTTTCCTTCTGCTACTCCTTCTTTGATATCAAGTAATACAATTTCGTTGGCGATTTCTCTGTAAGCCAGTACATCGGCACATGTAGCACCTACATTACCAGCTCCTACTACAGTAACTTTCATATCGTTATATAAATATTGTTTAGTTGTAAATATTTGGCGCAAACCTAGGCAATAAGGCACATTTAACCCGCAAAATTTAAAACTTAAATATTGGTTCAGTCATTTTTTGGCAATCAATGCAATCGGTTGTATCGCAAAATCAGGAGTTCTTCAAATCCCCACACTTCCAGATAGTTATTTTCCCTTCGGAATCTACCTGGAAGGAAATCAACCATTATGATAGATCATATTGATATTGAAGAAACCATAGGCATCCTTATACCCTTTGAAAAGGTTTTGCATATACTCGTCATATTCACGGGCGATGGCAGTCATCAGCTTTGCTTTAATCTGCACATCATTATCCATGATCTCTTCCAGGTTGATGCGTGGGATCACCCACAGTTCGGCCGTTTCTGAGGTGACGATGGCCGTGTAGATACGCTTGCTGTGTTCCAGGATGACATTATCGCCAAATATCCTCCCATTACGTAGGACAATCAACCGCTCAAAATCCCCTTTGATGTCCAAATTGAGGGAGACGATGCCGTTTTTGATAATGTACAGCGCATTGCTGGGATCCTTGGCAAAAAAGACCACTTCGTTTTCTTTGTATTCCCGCTTGTGAATGACAGGCAGGAATTCGGCCAGCTCCTCATTGGTCAAAGTATCAAACAATTTATTCTTCGATAGGAACCGAAAAGTAGTCATCTCCTTCTCCGAATAAGTTTTATTAAAAAGCTTAAACATGGTCTTTCGTTACTTTTATTTTAAAAATGCGTGCCGTATCTGCCCTCAACTTATACCTGTCATCGATTCGCAACCCAATCAACCACACTATCTCTTCGCCTGAAGTCAAAACCTGATAGGAAGACTTCAAATTAAGCGGAATTTTACAATCTATCATAAAGTCGCTTATTTTCTTTTTTCCCTTCATCCCTAATGGCACAAAGCGTTCTCCCGGCCGCCAATCCCTCACCTGCAGCGGAAATTGAAGCTTATCCCTGTCCAGCATGGCAATTTCAGGTGTACCATTCAGCGTAAGAGGTGGCTGTAATGTCTCACAGAAAAACGACGAGCTTCCCGCATCAACAGTGGCATCACCCTCATTGATCAACACTTCCCTCCTATCGGAATCCTTTCGGGTGAGAATCAGGTGCGTTCGGTCTTTCACTAAGATATAACCGGCACTTAAAAAACGACTCCCTGAATGAGCTACTGACTTTGAAATGTCCTTGCATTGCCGCAAACTGAACCCGTATTCCCGGATCAGCTCAAACAACAAAGTGTAGCCATGTGCTGATTGTAATACTTCCAGATCGATGCTGATGACCCCTTCATTTTTAGTGACATACTTTTCTTCAACAGCTGCAAGATGCTGCTTCAACGCGGCTTCGGCCAGAGCCAACCGATCCATTGTTTCGTGAAAGGTGGACTCAAAAGCAGGGTTGATTTCATGGAGTAATGGCACTATTTTCCCTCTCACAAAGTTCCGTTGATACTTCAACGATTCATTGGAAACATCCTCGCGCCATCGCAACCGAGCCTCCCTGGCATAATCATAGATTTCGGGTTTCGTCGCAAAAAGCATGGGCCGGATGACCGTGTTGGTCTTGGGTAACATTCCCCGCAACCCTGCGATGCCTGTCCCTTTGGCCAGATTAAACAAGGACGTCTCTACCGAGTCGTTGAGGTGATGTGCAGTGGCCAGTTTTTGGTATTTTTCTGCCTCCATCAGTTCCTGGAACCAACGGTATCTGAGCTCCCTTGCTGCCATCTGGATGGACACTTGCTGCGCTGCAGCTACGTGCTCCGTTTCAAAATGCTTCACATAAAATGGAACTCCCAGTTCGGCTGCCAGTGCTTTCACCAGTTGTTCATCGGCATCTGATGCTTCGCCGCGCAACTGAAAATTGCAGTGAGCAATCGCAAAAGGCAATCTGGCAGCAGCAAAGAGGTGAACGAGGCAGACCGAGTCTACTCCTCCACTCACCGCCAGCAACGTGACTTCCCCTTTTTTGATCAGGTCTCTACGCAGCCTGTATTCATTGAACCTTTCCAGCATGATGTAAAAATAGGACATCCTTATATTACTGAATTGAAAATTTGCGTTATTGGACTACTTATTGGTTATTTTGCAACAAAAAGCCTGTTAATGAATCGCATAGGGCAATACGAAAAAATATTTTATCTGGTCTTCTTTTTATTGATGATCACGGGAGCCGCTTTTGGGCAGCGCCTCAAGTACAAAACCAGTTCGGTAGACGGCGTTTTCAGAGGAAAGAAAATCGCTGGAGAAGATGTCATTGAGCTGGTAAATGGTGTGGAATACACCCAAAAAGACACACGCATTTTTTGTGATTCGTCACTTTTTTACAAAAAGAAAAACCTGTTTGAAGCCTATAACAACATCCGCATCCTCGATGGAGATTCTGTGACCATCACTGCTGACACGCTGTTCTATGACGGAAAGGAGAAAAAGGCCTCGCTTACGGGTAATGTAGTTTACACAGCAGGCACCAAAAGACTCTACACAGACAAGCTGGATTATAACTTATTGACCAAAGTCTCCTATTTCAACACGGGCGGTCGCCTGATAGATGAACAGAATGACCTGACCAGTAAAATAGGCTATTATTATTCCAGAATTGATCAGGCTATTTTCTACGATAGTGTACGGCTCAAGGCCGAATCTTTCGACCTATCTACCGATACGCTCAAGTATTTCACCATTTCAAAAGTGGCCTTTACCGAAGGTCCTACCATCATTGTCACCAATACCGGCAATACCATCAACAACATTGGCGGCAGGTATGAGACGGTGAGAGAAAAGATGGATTTGGTGGATGGTAAGGTAGAAACCAAAGATTACTTCCTGGAAGGAGACGAGTTGCTGTTGGACGATTTTACGCAATATTATAAAGCCATAGGCAACGTAAAGCTAACCGCGAAGAACAACGATGTCATCATCACCGGCGAAGAGGGTTATTATAACCGTGTTTCGGGTCTGAGTAAGGTTTATGGCAAGCCTGTCATGAAGAAGATTATGGAAGTGGATACATTTTATTTGTCTTCTGACACCTTGGTCGCCATCGAATCTGAGCTGGACAGTGCCAAACGCATATTGGGCTACAGCGATGTGAGAATTTTCAGAGAAAACCTGCAGGCCATCACTGATTCCGTGTCTTATTTCCTCGCAGATTCTACCATTTACATGTACCAGGACCCTGTTTTATGGACAGGAGAAAATCAGATCACTGGCGACACCATCAGTCTTTTGATCCAAAACCAGGTAGTGGATAAGATGTACTTATTCAGGAACTCATTTATGTCCTCCAAAGATACGCTCGGTAACTTCAACCAGGTAAGTGGCAGGAATATGGTGGCGCAGTTTGATCAAACGGTCATAGAAAAAGTAGATGTATTGGGGAATGGCGAAAGTCTGTATTTTGCTCTATCGGCCAATGAAGAGTACATGCTGGGCATGAACAAATCCACCTGTAGCAACCTGCTGCTGTCATTTACCAACAACGAGCTTTCATCGATAGACTTTTATGTACAGCCCGAATCTGCCATGATCCCTCCACATGAGCTGAACAGTTCTTTGACCAAATTGAAAGGATTTACGTGGCGGCTCAATGAACGGCCTACCCTGCCCTATGTGTTACTGCGGCCTGAGAAAGTCAAACCTGGCGGAAGTCCGGAAGATGACCAAACACCCGACTCCGACGCACGTAAAGGTGATAGTATCCCTGAACGCTTTAAAGAGGGAATGAAAAAAGCCCCTATTGCTCCTGCGGAAGAGGAGGAAGAGGGACAATAACCATCATTTTTATCTATGAGGGCAACCTTTTTGTAGAAATCATGCATTTTAATGATAAAAACGGACTGATATAGTCCTATAACAAGCCTGAATCTTGTTCGTTAATATTCAGATATTTATATTTGCACGCTTATGTTGAAAAGAGGGTATTTTAATCATATTTTATTGGTCTTTGTAGCGCTCATGCTGATTGGTTGTCACAAGGACTTCAAAAAAGCATTGAAAAGCGATGACTGGCAAGTCAAATACAAAACAGCCCTGAAATATTACGAGGAAAAAGACTATTACAGATCAATCACCTTGTTTGAAGAAATCCTTCCGATCATCCGCGGAACGGAAGAAGCAGAAAAGGCCAATTTTTATCATGCCTATTCTTATTTCAACGATAAGCAATACCTGACGAGTGCGCATTATTTCAAGCAGTTTTTCGTCATTTATTCCCGAAGTGAATATGCCTTGGAAGCGGAATACATGTATGCTTATTCACTGTATCAGCAGTCTCCGGTTTTTTCCCTGGATCAATCCCCCACGTATGAGGCGATTACCGCCATGCAAAACTTCCTCAACAAATATCCGTACAGCGAGTATTCTGAAAAAGCGGATAAGATCATCGATGTTTTGCAGGTGAAGTTGGAGAAAAAGGCAGCAGACAGTTCTAAGGAATACCATAAATTAAGAAGATACAAAGCTGCGCTGGTTGCATTTGAGAACTTCACCAGGGACTATCCTGATTCTGACATCAACGAAGAGATCAGATTTCTTCAGATTGAAGCGGCCTATCTGCTGGCCAGACAGAGTATCACCACTAAGCAGAAAGAAAGATATCAAAAAGCTGTCGACCTCTACCTCGCTTACATCGATCGGTATGAAGGCAGTAAGTTTATAAAAAATGCCGAAGACTATTACAGCAATAGTATTGAAGCTTTGGCTAAATTAAGAACGAATAATTGATCAATAGATAAATATGGCACAGGCATCTTTAGAAACAAGAGACGTATCCAAAATCGCAGAACCTACTGGCAACATTTACGAAAGTATCGTAGTTGTTGGGAAGAGAGCCAGACAAATCTCTGCTGACATCAAAGAAGAATTGAGCAACAAACTTGCTGAGTTTGCTTCTTCTGTGGACAACCTGGAAGAAATCTTCGAAAACAGAGAACAGATTGAAATCTCGAGATTTTACGAGAGAATGCCCAAGCCGGCAACCTCTGCGACTGAAGAGTTTTTGGACAACAAAGTAATGTTCAGAAAAGCTGAAGAAGAGGAATAATTTACATTATTTTGCCCCATGTTAGATGGGAAAAAAATCATATTGGGTGTATGCGGCTCCATCGCCGCATACAAATCCGCACTCATAGTCAGATTGTTGGTCAAAGCCGGTGCAGAGGTCAAAGTCATCATGACCGATGCTTCCACTACCTTCATATCTCCCCTTACGCTGGCTACCCTATCTAAAAATCCCGTTCTTACCAGATTTGAAAAAGACGCCACAGGCGAATGGAATAATCATGTGGAACTAGGCCTGTGGGCTGATCTCATGCTCATTGCACCTGCCAGTGCCAATACCCTGGCAAAACTGGCAAACGGCATCTGTGACAACTTATTGATAGCCACTTACCTATCTGCCCGGTGCCCGGTCATGTTTGCCCCCGCCATGGACCTGGACATGTATACACACCCTTCCAGTAAAAGCAATATTGACAAATTGGTGAGCTACGGCAATATCCTGGTGGACGCCGAAGAAGGAGAACTGGCCAGTGGTTTGGAAGGCAAAGGCCGAATGGCTGAGCCTGAGCACCTGCAGGAAGCTGTGGCACAGTATTTCAACAACCCAAAAACTACGTCGCTCAAAGGTAAAAAGGCATTGATCACTTCCGGACCTACCTACGAAGCCATAGACCCTGTCAGGTTCATCGGAAATCACTCCTCAGGCAAAATGGGCCATTCACTCGCCAAAGCATTACATGATGCTGGATGCGAAGTGACTGTCATCAGCGGGCCTACCGCCTACAGCAATATGACATTGCCCTACAAAGTGGTGAAAGTCAACAGTGCAGAGGAGATGTATCAAGAAACCTTGTCGCACTATCAAGACACCAACCTCGCCATCTTTGCCGCAGCGGTCGCTGACTACAGGCCTAAAACAGTGGCGCCGGAAAAAATCAAAAAAGCGGGTGATGAGATGACCATTGAGTTGATCAAGAACAAAGACATCGCACTGGAAATGGGCAAGATCAAACAGCACCAGATCAATGTAGGCTTTGCGCTGGAAACCGAAAATGAGCAGAGCAATGCACAAACCAAGCTCACAAAAAAGAACTTTGACCTGATTGTATTAAATTCACTTCGTGATAAAGGAGCTGGGTTTGCCTCAGACACAAATAAGGTAACCATTCTGGGACCTCACAATAATAGGAAGGAGTTTGAGTTAAAATCTAAAGACGCAGTCGCAAAAGATATCATATATGAAGTTGCCATTTTATTTGATCGCTAGTCTATTGTTCACCTTTGCTGCCCTTCAGAGCAGTGCACAGGAACTCAATTGTAGCGTGATCGTCAATGCTGAATTAGCGCAGTCCTCAGAAGAAGGGGTTTTCCGGAGTATGGAAGCATCATTTGCCTCCTTTCTCAATGAAACCAGATGGACAGACGATACCTTTAAGCCAGAAGAACGCATTAAGTGCAACTTCATCATCAATATCCAGGAAATTCCAGCCATAGGCACCTACAGTGCAACGGTACAGGTGGTTTCAGCTCGTCCCATTCACAACACAGACTATGAGTCGATTGTGTTCAATTTTGCAGACCGTGACTGGGAATTTGAATTTGCTGAAGCACAAAACATCATTTTTGATCAAAATACCTTTACCACCAACATTGCATCACTACTTGCCTACTATGCCAACATCATCATAGGTTATGATTATGATTCCTTTTCAAAGTCGGGAGGAGATCAGTATTTTGAGAGGGCATGGCTCATCGTACAAAACTCACAGCGCTCAGGTTTCAAAGGGTGGGACCAATTCAGTGACAATAGAAATCGTTACTGGCTGGCCGAAAACCTCATTAGCCCACAACTGACAGCTTTGAGAGCACTTCATTATGCCTATTACCGTGAAGGCCTGGATGTCATGACCACCAAACCTGAGGAGACCCGCAAAAAGATTGCCGATACCATGAAAGGCCTGGAAGCAGCCAATAGCATCCGACCACGGGCGATCGCCACCATTGCCTTCCTCGATGCCAAAGAAGAAGAATTGATCAACATCTTCTCCGAAGGCGACCTAAACGTACGGCGTAGCGTCTTCAATACCTTGTCTAAAATAGACCCCAGTAAAACGGACAGGTATAAACCGATTATTAATAATTAGGCAGGGATAAAAAATAGGCAGTAGGCAGTAGGCAACAAGATCAATAATTGCAGAGGCAACATTACTCATTAAAGATTACTAATTGAGAGGTACACATCAGACAAGACGGCAAAAAAAGTAATTGCGATATTACAACATTACTTAATTTCGGCATTAAAAATCACTCGTTAAATTCAGTAGGTAATAGGCAAGCCTAATAATTACGATATTCCGGTATTATTTCATTACTAATTAATAATCAAGCATCACACATTAAAAAGCTAGCAGTAGGCAAATCAACGAATTACGGTATTACGACATTACTTCTTTTCGGTATTCATCGCAAATGAATAATAAGACGATTGCACAAATCAAACCTGAGCCTCCTGATAACAGAACTGTTTCAGAAAGCAAATCGTCCTCCAGCTGTTTCGGGAGTGACATACATTCTAAAAAAATCAAATGAAACAGAGAATCTGTATATTTTATGTTTCTCAAACATGCATCTTCAATAATCATTAATAAAATTCTTATACTTCGATTAGAATAGTCCTCGATAATCGTTGCTAAATTTCTCAGAAAAAATGATTT
>ERZ1740068.89-NODE-89-length-57712-cov-16.828572_pt1 | contig 57712 bp, 70 predicted proteins | sample MGYA00581735_ERZ1740068 | MGnify/ENA primary metagenome ERZ1740068 (study PRJEB43018, sample SAMN04849740) | marine metagenome | isolation source: floating plastic debris | place: Pacific Ocean | collected 2008-08-30 | study: EMG produced TPA metagenomics assembly...
TGATTAAGATCTAATGTATGAATGTATTTTTTCATACATTAGAGAAAAATAAATTTAATAAACTTACTAATTTGATAAAAATTCACTTGATTTAAAGCATAAATAGGGATATTTTTTTGATTTGCTAAATTTGTTAATTTAAAATTTTGTTTTAAATGGCTTTTCAATCCAATAATTAATCCAGCTTTTCTAATATCACTTGTTAAAACAAATTGAAATCCCATTTTTAGTAAAACTTCTTTGAGTAAATTACTAGAAATCGAATATGGGTAGATAATTAATTTTTTTGCTTTTAATGAATCTGTTTGTTCTTTTTTTAATTTATTAACTGCTGTCCAATTATTCTCTGGAAATGAATCATTTAAGATGACTTGATTTTTAAGTAAAAGATTTTGTGAAGTTTGTAACCGTTTTGATTTAATGGCAACTTTTTCAAGCAAAGAAAATTGTCTAATTTGTCCAATTGCGGAACTTCCTCTTAGGAACGAATCAACTGAATGTTTAACATTTTCATGAATTGTCCACGAATCTTGTTGATTAATCTCAATAATAATATCAAAAGCCGGATAAGCTTTACGTTCTAGAATACTTTTCTGAGTCCCCCGACGCTTCGCTTCATCATCACTTAATGTAACATACTGAATACCACCAATTAAGTCGGCTAATGGAGGGTTTTTAATTAAATTTTCTAGACAATTACCATGTGTAGTTCCTATGAGCTGAACACCTTTTTCAGCAATTGTTCGAGCTGCTAAAACCTCTAACTCTGTTCCAATTTCATCGATAATAATGACTTGTGGCATATGATTTTCTACCGCTTCAATCATTACCTGATGTTGAAACTCGGGTTTAGACACTTGCATACGTCTAGCTCGACCAATTCCAGAATGAGGAATATCACTATCACCCGCAATTTCATTTGCTGTATCTATAATTACAACACGCTTTTCCATTTCATCTGCTAAAACTCGGGCCATTTCTCGAATAATCGTTGTTTTTCCTACACCTGGTGTACCAAGAATTAAAATTGACTTCTCAGATTCCAAAAGATCACGAACAACAGAGACCGTTCCAAAAATAGCCCGACCAACACGGCATGTTAAACCATTAATTAAAAATTGTCTATTCCGAATACAACTAATTCTATGGAATGTTCGTTCAATGCCGGCTCTATTTTCATGGCTAAATTTACCAATGCGTTTAGTCATATAATCAATATCTTGCCAGGAAATTATTTTCCGTGATAGATATTCAGGTCCAGACAGAAAACGTGCTTCTGGTCGTCGACCTAAATCTAAAACAATTTCAATTAATTGATCTTTTTGTGGATGTTGATGTAATCGTTCTTGAAGAAACAAAGGTAAATTATCAAGTAATTTGTTTAAATCGTCATTTATGTTCATCTTAGAAGAAGCTTTTATAATTTTCTAATTTAAATTATAAGTATAAGAGCAAGACAATTTAAGTTGAAGTAAATTGTTAATCTTCTAAATTTATCAACAATTTAAAAGTTGGTGCATCTAAAATTGCGATCTGAGATAACATTTTACGATTAAGGTCAATGTTTGATTTTTTAAATTTATTAATTAATTTACTATAAGAAATTCCATTTAATCGTGATACTGCGTTGATTCGATTAATCCAAATTTTTCGAAAAATCCGTTTTTTCTGTTTCCGACCGATATATGAATATCGTAATGCTTTCATAACTTGTTGATTAGCTACTCGGAATAATACGGAATGTGCACCCCGATAACCGCTAGCTAATGTTAAAATTTTTTTACGACGTTTTCTTGCTACATTTCCGCGTTTTATTCTAACCATATATTGTTATTTAATTTATGTTTATAATTTTGTTAATAGGGAAGCATTAATTTAATAGCTTTAGTATCATGAATACTTACGCACAGTCTTTGCGATAATTTTCTTTTTTGTCGATTTGATTTTTTGCGTAAAAGATGACCTTTAAATGCGTGGCGACGTAAGAAATTATTACTTCCAGTAACCTTGTACCGTTTTGAAGCAGCTTTTTGAGTTTTTAATTTTGGCATAAAGAGTTAAATCGTTTTATGAAAATGTAAATTTTTAAAACAAATCTTTTATTTGAACGGAAGAAAATATAAATTGTTATCTCCGAATTCTTAATTTTACAGAGCAACTTTATTTTGAATTTTTTTAAAAAATTAAATTGATTATAAAATACGAAGAAATTTATTCATATGTCTAGAACATAATAAAGCATAATTGTTATAGTATTGAATTATTTTTTCTTTGTCAACAATAAAGACTATTTTTGAGTTTGTCCAAATTGTAATTTCTAATTGAATTTATTATGAAAAAATATTTTAATGTGTCACGTTATAAAAATTTACTCAAACTACAAGAAGATGGAGAAATTTCGTTTTTGAATATGGAACTATTGAGTTTAAAAGCAAGTGTAGCGCAGCAAACGCATTACAACCGAAGGGAAGATTATTTTATTTTGATTGGCAAGTATTTACAGCGAATTATTACGCCCAACGAGTTTAAAGCAAGATTTCTGCAAATGGCAAGAGAAGATTCTTCGGAATCCGGAAAAATTAGAAAATGTTAATTTATCAAAAAATTTTGATAAATTTTCTGATTCTATAGGGAAGATTTCAACCCTTTATTTTGAATACTACGAGATTTGGGACGGAACTATAAAATCAATGTCAGAAAGTAAATTTTACTGCTTAGTCAATAAATATTATCTTCAACTCGAAAATTTTAAATCGTTTAATTGTTTAGACGATTATAACTATTTAAAAAGTTATTACGTAGTACTGAATCATGCATTTTGAGTAAAAAAGTTTGTCGTGTGTCAAATATATTAGGCTTTGATCTTGGATCCTGCTGTTTTTTGTAAAACCCAGTCCCGTAAAAAGAATCCATTGTATCTAACTCTTACTTAGTGTAGTAATCTTTCTTGTCTAACAGAATGAACTCCTTGTTCAGTGTGGGCTTTAATTTCTAAATATTACTGATGCTTCAAAGTTTCAAGCACTAAACGAGGCATCTCCTAACCCTTTTTAAGGTCGTAACACTTTGTCTAATCCAATACATAATATGAAGAAGGAGTATACCGATTTAATATTCGATTATTCAAACATAGTAAAGGTGAAACCTTTGTTATCCTATTATGCGTGGTTAGATCTTGGGTTTCTAATTCACTCAGATTTTTTATGATTATGTATTGTATACTCTTCTTAATCAAAAGGTAGAGTAATTTTAGGAATTACTATACCTTTCATATACTTTTCATTATTTTTTAGGTACTACTTCTTTTAATTCATCAAGTGCAAAATTATTTGTATTTGTACCACTATAATTAACCTTATCAAATCGTACAACTACAGGATAACGAATTCCACTTTGGTCTACTGTTGCAACTGTACCCACTTCATTGTACCAATATGATTCAGGTCTTAAAATACGAACGATTGATCCACGACTTACCATATGTTTTTATTAAACTAAAGTTTTTTAATATTTTTATTAAGTTTAAAAAATAATGAATGGTTTCAACAATAAAATTTTAAATATAGTTGGTTTCAATATATTTAATGTGTTACTATTAATTTGAGAATAAATTCATATAAAAAATAATTAAAGATAAAAAATGGATCGTAATACAATACAAAAAATTCTTATTGGATTATTTCTTTTAGCTTGTATTTTCATAGGCCTTCGAACATTTAATATATTAGGTATTGATGAGAATCTACAAGTAAAACAAGATAATAGTCCAAATGTAAGTAGTTCAAGAATGACTTATGGACGATTTTTAGAATACTTAGAAATGGGTTGGGTAAAACAAGTCGATTTATATGATAATAGCCGAAATGCTATTGTTCAAGCTTCGAGTCCAGAACTAGGCAATCGTCCTCAATCAATTCGCGTTGAAATTCCTGTGGGTGCATCACAGTTAATTCAAAAATTAAAAGAATATAACATTGATTTTGATGCACATTCAGCTCCACGAAAAAGTATTTTCATTACTATGGCAAGCAATTTATTGTTACCATTAATTTTCATCGGTAGTTTAATTTTCTTTTTCCAAAATTCAAATAATTTCTCAGGTAATTCAGGTTCATCTCCTATGAATTTAGGAAAATCACCAGCACGATTTGATCAAAAACCAGACACTGGAATTTCTTTTGACGATATTGCAGGAATTGATGAAGCAAAAGCTGAATTTGAAGAAATTGTTTCATTCTTAAAAGAACCTGAACGATATACAGTCGTTGGTGCTAAGATTCCTAAAGGAGTATTACTGGTTGGACCACCAGGTACAGGAAAAACATTGTTAGCGAAAGCAATTGCAAATGAAGCAAATGTTCCTTTTTATAGTGTCGCTGGTTCAGAATTCGTTGAAATGTTTATTGGTATTGGTGCTTCACGTATTCGTGATCTTTTTAAGAAAGCTTCAGAGAATTCCCCATGCATTGTTTTTATTGATGAAATTGATGCTGTAGGCCGAGAGCGTGGCGCTGGTATTGGAGGTGGTAATGATGAACGTGAACAAACATTGAATCAATTATTAACTGAAATGGATGGATTCAAAGAAAACAAGGGTGTAATTGTAGTGGGCGCTACAAACCGAGTAGATATCTTAGATGCTGCTTTGTTACGTCCTGGTCGGTTTGATAGACAAATTACTGTCGGTTTACCAGATAGGTTAGGTAGAATTGGAATCCTAAAAGTTCATGCTAAAAATAAACCATTAGATGAAGATGTTTCATTAGTACAGTTAGCTAATCGAACGCCTGGTTTTTCAGGCGCAGATTTAGCAAACTTATTAAATGAATCTGCTATTTTAGCTACTCGCTATAAAAAGAAAACGATTAGCAAAAATGAAGTAAATGAAGCGGTTGACCGAGTAATTGGTGGTATTGCTGGTTCGACAATGGAAGACAGTAAAAACAAAAGATTAATTGCCTATCAAGAAGTTGGGCAAGCAATTCTTGGGACAGTTCTCGAAAACCATGATGCAGTAGAAAAAATTACATTAGTTCCTCGGGGTGGATCAAAAGGTCGAACATGGTTTACACCAGAGGAAGATCAAATGTTACTTTCACGGTCTGCGTTATTAGCTCGAATTATTTCAACATTAGGTGGTCGAGTAACCGAACAAGTAGTCTTCGGTGCACCTGAGATAACAACAGCCGCTAGTGGAGATTTACAACAAGTTACTAATATTGCACGACAAATGGTAACACGCTATGGTATGTCAAACATTGGTCCAATTGCTTTAGAAAATGATAATAATGAACAAATGTTTATAGGTGCAGATTCAAATGAAACGATTAGCGATCGAATTGATGCTGAAGTTTGTAAAATTGTAAATCATTGTGAACAAATCGCAAAAGAAATTATTATCGATAATCGTGTTATTCTTGATTTAGTAGTTGAAAAATTACTAGATGCTGAAACTGTAAGTGGTAAAGAATTTAGAGATCTTCTAGGTGAATATACACTATTGCCAACGAAAAGTTAATTAAATGTTTAAGTTTTAGTTATTTTCAATAACTAAAACTTATAAAAATATTCTATTTTTTTTTTAAGATTTTATCTACATCCAAATCTTAACTTCTCAGAATTAAAAATGCTAGTGTCAAAACCTTATGTTTTTACAAGATTGCTATTCAACCTTTTCAAACTGCTACTAAAAAACTCTAAAAAGAGAATAACTAAAAGGAAGTTAGCCTATCAAGATTCCAAGTCTCAAGACTGTAGCTTCTAATATGGTCAAAAAAGTTTATTCTCAAAACGATAAGTTTTGTGGTCTTCCTGTCGATCTTGAAAGTCGTGATCATGTATTACATGTCATTAACTTAGATTTGATTAGAGATTCTAGTAAAAATCAAAATATGATCGACAAAGTTTTAAAAATAGCAAAAGACAAGAATAGCGAAAAAACTGGGATTTACTTTTTAAATTATTTGGAAAGGATTAAATAATGAACCATAACCTTCAAAATAATATTGTAAATCTTGAAAAAGGTGAACCAATTGAAGAAAATACTTTTCCAATATTTACAGAAGGAAAAACTTGGATAAATTTAAATCGAACTTCCAATTTATCTTGTGTAAGTTTTGTTTGAAAAAGATTGGGCAAATAAAAAGGATAGTTGTAATAAAATAATTCATCAATTAACCAAACTCTTCCTATCCAATATTTCTGTTTTGGTATACAAGATTGAAATATCTTCTGAGAGGGTCCTAGTAGTCCATTTAAGGGCACTTAACACGTTAAGTAAATATACCTACCTGTAAATATAATTGAGTCAACATAGGTAGGTGGTAGTGGTGAAGACGAAATATAAAATAATTTTGGTTAGGCTCCTAAAGTTTACATTGGGAACCATAACAATGGTTCAATGAAAATTCTTGTAGTATAAAACTTTATTCAAAACAAAAGTCTGCTAAAATTTCTTGAAAACTATTCAAATCGCTAACTTCTCTAACTTTCTTCAACTTATGAATTCTAACACTACTAACAATTTGTATGTTGTAGTTTTTATTTTTAAACCAAATAAGATTGATCCTATCAAAAGAATTTTTTCAAATTTTGTTTCTGAGAATTGGGCATTGGTAAACAAACTACCGCTCAACTCAACTTGCTTAAATTCACAACTTGTAAAATTAGTGTTACCAAATTCTACTCTTGTTAAATCAGACCCTAATATTTGACAGTTTTGAAATCTACACTTGCACTGAGAGAACTCAGATTTACGAAATATCACAGTATCGAATACGATATTTTTAAATTCACATTTATAAAATCTACTGTTAGAAAGATTTTTATCAGGAATAGTTTCATTTGAAAAAGATTCGTCAAAAAGCACGATAGGACCAGCAATTTCTTCAATTATTGGATTCAATAAATTTCTCATCTTAAATTAATTATTTGACTTTACAATTATTTTAATCGTTTTGAGCGATAATATGCTTAGCTAGCGCCGGATTAGCCTCTCGTGCTCCTTGAAGGAAATTTGCTTTATACGATTCTTTTTGATGTGACGATATGTCTTTTAAATTTCAAATCTGTAAACAGCTTTCAGAGCCTTGTTTTTGAAGTATACTTTTAGCACCAGACTCTTTTGCTAAATAATCTAACATATCTTGTGGAATAGGCTTTTTGGGACCCTTCCTAGTATCGAAAACACTTTTAGGCGTTTTTATATCGGCTTCATCATAAAGAGAGCCGGACACTATAAAGTAAATATCGCGTTCTTCTTTCGCACTATTAGGTCTTCGTGCATCGTCAAATAACCCAGTTTACCGTTGACTTTGCATAATTAATTCAGCCTCGTCAAATGATTGTTTATCGATCTGACCATTTCTAGGATCAATTGATAATTCCAAAAGTTAAGGATTTTCTATTAACTTTTGTTTAGCCTCTAACGGCAAATCAGGTTTTGCTCACTTGTCCAACTTCGACTGTTTTTTCTTTTTTTTACTTTTGAAAGTCGAATCGTGATTCGGAGTATTCGATTCTTGTGATTGTTCTTTTTTTGGGACATGGATAGGTTGATTAAACCGACCTCTAGCCGGCGGTGCCAGGTAATTCCTACCCGGTTTACGGTTAGCAAAGGGAGTAACTTGATTATTATTAAAAGCGTTAACCAAAGTCACTTGTTGATCATCATCGTAATACAAATTAACGTCTCGGTCATTAACAACTCTTTCCTGAGGTGTCGAAGTATCAAAATTTGAATTGTGTAATTTAAAAGAACCCAATCGTGGTTTGCCAAACAATAAACTTAATGCTAATACTGTAGTTCCGAATATTTTACCTCAGTTTGATTAGTTTATCTTTTTAAAAATTTTCTTAACCCTAATTATAATTTAAATTGATTTATGTGCTCACGTCTGTAGTTAGGCTCCTAACAGCCTGAAAATGCTCTAGAGCACATAGTACATATACATACCGAACCCTTTCCATAAAATATCTTAGTAATTTCACATACATGGATGTTCATCTGGGGTAAACTAAACTTGATTTATTTTCATTATAAATGATTCTAGGCGTGCAATAAAAAGAATTAATAAATTTCCATTATACTTGCGAAAATCTTAAAGATACAATAAGCTTAATAAAACAATTATTTTAAAAAAATTTATAAAAATTTTTATACATAACAACTAAAGGATTTTATGGCCAAAAAAAGTATGATTGAGCGCGAAAAAAAGCGAATTAAATTAAATCAAAAATACGCTTTAAAGCGTGCAACCTTATTAAATAATTATAAAGTAGAAGATAATTTCAATATGAAATTGGAAATTCATTCTCAATTGCAAAAATTACCACGTAATAGTGCAAAAACAAGAATTCGAAATAGATGTTGGAAAACGGGTCGACCCCGAGGAGTTTTTAGAGATTTCGGTCTATCACGCCATGTAGTTCGTGAGATGTCTCATCAATGCTTATTACCTGGGGTAAGAAAATCAAGTTGGTAATAAAAATTTAGTTAAATTAAATTCGCGTATTTTGAGAATTTAATCTACAATTAAATACATAAAATTAAAATAACTATTCAATATAATTTAGTATATTAAATTCTTTAGAATTCAACCAAATTTAATTTAAGATAAGGAGTCTTTCATGGTCTACGATTCACAAGTTTACACAGCATTATGTATTAGTTTATTAGCTGGAATTTTAGCTATTCGCTTAGGATCAACCCTTTATGAATAATAAAAAGTGTTGAGATAATTCAATAACTTAGCAAAGATTTCGAATTTTAAACATTTTTTATTTAAAACCTTACAATAAACTATGGTAACCGAGAACTTAAAAAAATTTAGTACACCAGTATTTCCATTTACTGCAATTGTTGGACAAGAAGAAATGAAATTAGCTTTACAGCTAAATGTTATTGATCCAAAAATTGGTGGAGTTATGATCATGGGAGATCGAGGAACAGGTAAATCGACAACAATTCGTGCAATTGCCGATTTACTTCCTGAAATTGAAATTGTTAAAGATGATCCATTTAATTCTCATAAATCTGATTTAGATCTTATGGGAAACGAAGTAAAACAAGCAATTCAAAACAATGAATCTCTTGAAACTGAATTTATCAAAATTCCGATGGTAGATCTTCCACTTGGTGCAACTGAAGATCGAGTATGCGGCACAATTGATATTGAAAAAGCTTTAACTGATGGTGTTAAAGCATTTGAACCCGGACTACTTGCAAAAGCAAATCGAGGAATTTTATATGTTGACGAAGTTAATTTATTAGATGATCATTTGGTTGATATTTTGTTAGACTCGGCAGCCTCTGGATGGAATACTGTAGAACGAGAAGGTATTTCGATTCGCCATCCTGCTCGTTTTGTTTTAGTAGGGTCTGGAAACCCAGAAGAAGGAGAATTACGTCCTCAACTATTAGATCGTTTCGGAATGCATGCTGAGATTAGAACCGTAAAAGATCCAACGTTACGGGTAAAAGTAGTTGAAGAACGAACATCTTTTGATCAAGATCCAATGGTTTGGATTGAAAACTACGAAAGTAAACAACAAGAATTACGAGACAAATTAGTTGCTGCTCAAACAGTTTTACCAACTGTTAAAATTGATTACGATTTACGAATTAAAATTTCTGAAGTTTGTAGTCAACTAGATGTCGATGGTTTACGTGGTGATATTGTTACAAATCGTGCTGCTAAAGCCCATGCCGCTTATAATGGTCGTGATAAAGTAATTCTTGATGATGTTGCAAGAATCATTACTTTATGTTTACGACATAGATTAAGAAAAGATCCATTAGAATCAATCGATTCGGGCGACAAAGTATCAAAAATCTTCAAAGAAGTATTTGAAATCGAAGATTAATTTATTGACTAATCTAGAATTGTTTGAAATAACTTATAAAGTACAATTTTACTAAACTGAACAATATGATAAAGTTATATGCATTTGTTATTAGTGTGTTTTTGATTGTAATTATTTTTTTCCGTCTTCCACGAGAAAGTGTAGGATTAGGAAGTTTCGCAACACAAAGTGATTTATTAGGGTCCCCAAGGTCCGCTCAAAAGTTATTAAATATTTTTACGGCATTTGGAGTTTTCGGTTATGTCTTATCAGCTATTCAATTAAACTTTTCAAATAATTCAATTTAACAAGAGGATTTTTTTTTTAAATAATTCTCTTGTTAAATGAATAATTATTGTTTAAAGAAACAATAATTATTCACTTTTTTACCAGAAGCCTAAGCTTACTGCTTTATCGATTGGTAAACAGGCACCAATTCCTAACCAAACTGCCACAAAGAAGCCTAAAATGAATGTTAAGCTTGCAATTGGACGACGGAATGGATTTTGAAATTTATTTACATTTTCAATAAATGGAACTGTAATTAACCCTAATGGAACTGCAGCCATCGCTAAAACACCTAATAATTTATTAGGTAGAACACGTAGTAAGTTAAACGTCGGGAAGAAATACCATTCCGGTAAAATTTCTAACGGTGTATTAAAAGGATCAGCTGGTTCACCCATCTGAGTAGGAGCTAAAACTGCTAAGCCAACAATACAAGTTAAAATACCTAACATTGTAATAGGGAAAACGTATAATAAATCATTCGGCCATGCGGGTTCACCATAATAATTATGACCCATCCCTTTTGCTAATTTTGCTCGTAATTTCGGATCCGTTAAATCTGGTTTTTTAATTACTGACATAATAAAGTTAATTAATAATTTAAATATATATTATATGTATATCACAAATTAAAAGTTAATAAATTTAACAATTAATTATAATGGTCCTGAAATACCTTGCTTACGAATCATTAAGAAATGTGTAAGCATTAATACTGCAGCTGCTAGTGGTAAAACAAATGTGTGTGCACTATAGAAGCGAGTTAGGGTGCTTTGCCCTACACTTTCGCCACCACGTAAGATTAAAACTAAAGGTGGTCCAAGAATTGGGACTGCGGCCGGTACACCTGTTACAATTTTACATGCCCAGAATCCTACTTGATCCCATGGTAATGAATAGCCGGTTACACCAAATGAAACAGTAACTACTGCTAAAGTTACACCTGTAACCCAAGTTAATTCACGTGGTTTTTTAAACCCACCCGTTAAGTAAACACGGAATACATGTAATACCATCATTAATACCATCATACTTGCTGACCAACGATGAATTGAACGAATTAACCACCCAAAATTAACACTTGTCATGATATATTCTACTGAGGCAAATGCATCAACAACACTTGGTCTATAATAAAATGTCATAGCAAAACCCGTTGCAACTTGAATTAAAAAACAAGTAAAAACAAGGCCACCAAAACAGTAGAAAATATTAACATGAGGTGGAACATATTTACTAGAAATATCATCCGCAATAGCTTGAACTTCTAATCGTTCTTCGAACCAATCATATACTTTATTCATATAGAAATTCTAATATCTTTGACACGGTTAAGCAGATTAAAAAAGGCACAATTCTTTACTAAAAGGCGAGAGTGGGATTCGAACCCACGGAACCGATAAAGGTTCATCGGTTTTCAAAACCGACGCAATCGACCAACTCTGCCATCTCGCCAGAAAGATTAGCTTCAAAACTAATCTTAAATTTTAATTAACTTTCATACGTCGCTGTACCACTAAATTTGATAGAAGCTGGATTTGGGTTTTTCCCAATTGAGAAATCACGGCTATTAACAGCAGTACGACCAGGATTTACTTTTTCTGGAAAAACTCCATCCTTAGGATGTAGATATTGTACTTCTCCACTTGGGAAAATTCGATAAATTTTATAATTATTAATTTTAAAAGTACGCAATTGAGTCCCTAAAGCTAAACATTGCTCTTTACGAGCTAAGTATAATAAGTTTTCTCCACCGCGCATAATAGCTGCGCCGCCTGTCGGCATTTCGAAAATCTGTTCTTTCGGACTTGTCCAAGTAATAGCATATTTTTCTTCAACTTCGGCTGCACGTAGCCATCCGCCAGTACTTCCACCAAAAGTAGGAAACGGTGTTTGTAAATTTAATGTCATTGTCAAGCTTTATAAATATCTAATGTTCACTATATTATTTTAATAGAAAAACTTTTTTTTTATCAAAATTATCAAAACTTATAGCGGAGAATGGATTTGAACCATTGACCTTCGGATTATGAGCCCGATGAGCTGCCAGACTGCTCTACTCCGCGATTTGTAAGTTCTTTCCTGCAAAATATTTATAAAACTATAACCTAATACTAACATAGCAAAGGAGATTATGTCAATAAAGTAAAAATAAAATTATTTTTACTTTATTGTAACAGTTGATTAAAATTAACTTTTTATTTTAAATCAACTTTACCACCGACTTCTTCAATCTGTTTTTTCACATCATCAGCTGCATCTTTTGCAACTCCTTCTTGAATAGCCTTTGGTGCCGATTCTACTAATTCTTTCGCTTCTTTTAAACCTAATCCAGTAAGACTTCTAACAATTTTTAAGATTGCAATTTTCTTATCTGCTGGAACTTCTGTAAGAATAATATCGAATTCAGTCTTTTCTTCCACTTCTTCAGCTACTGTTGGTGCTGCAGCCATTACCATACCCCCACCAACGCTTGCTGAAGCATCTACTCCAAATGTTTCTTCAATTTTTGTAACTAACTCTGAAGCTTCTAATAATGTTAATGTTTTTAAATCTTCAACAATTTGATCAATTTTTTCTGACATAATAAATTTTAATAATAATAATATAATTTTAAATTAAATAAGCAAAAAGCTTATTCAAAAAAATCTAACGTTAATTTAATAGACGGTCCCATACTTGTACAAATAAATAAACTTTTAAAATATGTACCTTTTACTCCTGATGGTCTATTTTGCTCAATCGATTTATATAGAGCTTGTAAATTTTCAACTAATTGAATGTCTGTGAAATCTGATTTACCGAAATTGACATGAACAACCCCTGTTTTATCAGCTTTATATTCAAATTTACCTTTTTTAAACTCAGTTAAAGTTTCTGTTAATGTATTACTAACTGTTCCTGATTTAGGGGATGGCATTAATCCTTTAGGTCCTAAAACTCGACCGAGTTTTGCAAGTTTTGGCATCATATTTGGAGTAGCAATTAGCAAATCAAAATTAATGTTCCCTTGCGTAATTTGTTCAATTAAGTCATTACTTCCAACAATATCAGCTCCAGCTAATTTTGCTTCGTTAAAATTTTCCTCATTTGTTAAAACAGCGATAACTGTTTGTTTACCAACACCGTTTGGCAAAGTTACAGTTGTTCGTAATTGTTGATCAGCATATTTTGGATCAATATTTAAATTTGCATGTAATTCGACCGACTCAACAAACTTTGCGTTTGCTGTTTCTTTTAAAAGTAAAATAGCTTCTTGAATATTTGAATATACTTTATCTTTTAGTTTTGACAAATTTTCTTTTTGACGACGGGATAATTTTCGCATACTTTTCTCCATTAAAACTTATTTAAATTAAACTTAATCTACAATGGAGATACCCATATTTCGGGCAGTTCCCTCAACAATTTTCATAGCACTACTAATTTTTGTAGTATTTAAATCAGGTAATTTAATATTTGCAATTTCTTCTAGTTGAGCTTTTGTAATAGAACCTACGCTTACTTTATTTGGTGTGGATGAACCTTTTTTAATTTTTGCTGCATTAGCTAATAATACAGAAGCTGGAGGTGTTTTTAAAACAAAAGTATAACTTCTATCTTCGTAAACAGAGATCTCAACAGGAATAATTAACCCTGCTTTATCATTTGTCTTAGCATTGTATTCTTTACAAAAAGCAGCAATATTTACACCGTGTTGCCCAAGTGCTGGACCCACAGGTGGTGCAGGCGTAGCTTTCGTTGCTGGCAAAGCCAATTTAATTAATGCAGTAATTTTTTTAGCCATGAAATAATAGTAATTATTTAATTAAATTCAATTTTTTTCATTATAACTCTCGACATATTAAATTTTTAATTTAATATCTAGAGTTACTCTACTTTCATAATATTTTTATCACGGTTTGTATAAAAAATATAATATGTTACAAAATTTTTATAAGTTAAATTCTATCAATAAAAAATAAAAACCTCTCTAACAAGAGAAACGCGTCCTGAAGGACTTGAACCCTCGACATCTAATTTTGGAAACTAGCGTTCTACCAACTGAACTAAGGACGCGTACATTGTATATTATACAAATAATAAGATAGAATTACAAGTTTTAAATTTAGATTAAATTTAATTATCAAAAATGGAAGATTCAAAATTTAATAAGAAACAAATATTTATTCAGCAACAATTTCCTCATAATTTTTTTGCTGAGCAGATGGTTTTAAGTAGTTTATTTATCAGCTACGATGCTTTAGAAATTACTATTAAAACTTTACCCATTGAAGCTTTCTATTTTCATAATCATCAAGAAATTTATAGAGCTATTCGGTTTTTGTATCGTGGCAATATTTCAGCTGATGTAGTAACAGTTTTAACTTTTTTTCAAGATAACGGATTGTTAGAAAAAATTGGAGGCATTAAAGTTTTAATTGAGTTAATTAGTCAACCCCCTAATTTAACTTATTTAAATCAGTATTTAGCTTTAATAAAAGATAAATTTATTAGACGTTCTTTGATTAAATTTGGGTATGAAACGCTCAATTCTGCTTATATCACTAATGTTTCATTAGAAAATATTTTAACAGAATGTGAAACGAAAATATTTAAAATAACTACTGAAGCTAAAAGCCATGATTTAATCAGTAGTAGTGAATTATTAAATGTTATTTTTATGGATTTAAAACATAAATCAATTAACCCTAAATTTGTAGGATTAACATCTGGATTTTATGAATTAGATTCATTAACTCAAGGTTTTCAAAAATCAGACTTAATTATTTTAGCTGGTCGACCTGCTATGGGAAAAACTGCATTTAGCTTAAATATAATGATGAATATAATCCAGCAATCAAAACTTCCAATCTTATTTTTCAGTTTAGAAATGTCGAAAGAACAAATTATTTATCGATTATTATCTATGGAAACAAATATTGATCAAATGAGATTAAAAACAGGTCAATTATCAAAATCTGACTGGATCAAGTTAACTAAAGCTATACAAATTTTGTCAAAATTACCTTTATTTATCGATGACATTTTTGATTTATCGATAAACGATATCCGTTCAAGAATTAACTCTGTTTTGTTTAATCAAAACCAAATTGGATTAGTCATTATTGATTATCTTCAGTTAATGCAAATGGCAAATACCACACCGAATAATAGAGCCCAAGAATTATCTCAGATTACACGGCTATTAAAAACAGTTGCTCGAGAATTTAATGTACCCATTATAGCATTGTCTCAACTTAGTCGAAATGTTGAAAATCGTATAGATAAAAAACCACTTCTTTCAGATTTGCGTGAAAGTGGTTCTATTGAACAAGATGCAGATCTTGTTTTAATGCTTTCTTGTAATCAATTAAACACACATGGTATTAGGCAAAATTGTGATTTCGAAGAAATTGAATTGAACTTAGCAAAACATCGTAATGGCCCCACAGGATTGATTAAGCTTCAGTTTGAAAAGAGAAGAATGAAATTCCATAACTTTATTAATTAAATTGCCCAGAACCAGATTCGAACTGGTGACACGAGGATCTTCAATCCACTGCTCTACCAACTGAGCTATCCGGGCTTACTCTTTCATTATATATTAATGAGCTTATCATAAGTTGAATGAAATGACAAGAGAGTATAAATAAATTTTTTAAAAACATTGACGTTTTATTTAAATTCTCTTATAGTTAACTGTGAATATAGTATTCAATATAACTCGAAATTTATTTATCATGTCAGGATCGCAAGATAGCAGCATAAAATAAATATTTAAGTTAGTCTTGAGTCTATATTCACTCTTATTATTACTATTCCTAATTGGTTACATATATTTTATAGTATTAATTTTTAATTATTTATTTGTTTTTAATTATCGCGTTTAACTTTAATGAAGATTTAATACCAAAAAATAATTTACAAATATCATAATCTGTGAATATTTATTATATTTTTTTGGAAAAATTGATACAATACTTATTGTAGTCACTATCACTATTTTTAACTTTATTATTTTAAATAACAGGAAATAAAAAATGACACCTTCATTAGGAAATTTTATCGCTAGTTTATTTGCAGGTGCAATTATTGCCCTTGCTATTGGTGGGGTTTTAGTTTTTATTAGTCAGAACGATCGTATTACACGAAACTTCTAATTTTATGGTTACTTTAACACATCTTAAAATGCTTTTCAAACTTGCAAACTTTAATTAAAGCTAGAGAAATTTACAAATTGTGAAAGAATGAGTTAAATTATTCTTAGTCAATATATCTCTACAAAATTGTGAAATTAAATATTTTATGCTAAATTTTAGTTTTGGTCCTAATATTTTATTAGGAATTATTGTAAGTTTGGGAGTCCTAATATTGTATTTTCTTCGAAATGTAAAACCAGAAATTGCAAGAGATGAAGATATTTTTTTTGCTACAATTGGTTTACTTTATAGTTGTATTTTAATGGTTCATGGATGGCGATTAGATCCCATTTTGCTATTTGGCCAAGTACTTATTATTATTACAGTTCTTGTTGCTGGATGGGAAAATATTAGATTACGTGGATTAATTGCTAATATGGCAAAATTAAAAAAGCCGAAACGAAAATAAAATGTTAACTCAGTTCTATCTTGGTTTCAAATTGTTAACTAATTATCTTAAATTATGATTAAAAAGTACTCACAACTTTTTTCTTTAGTATTCTTCTTCATTTTTAGTGCTTTTATAACAACAGCATCAGCAATTGATTTAGATGAAGCTACACGAACAATTGTAGTAGATTCGTCAGGTAAGACTGTTGTATTAACTCCAGAACAAGTCAAACGCGGAAAACGTTTATTCAATGCAACTTGTGGAGCTTGTCATCTTGGCGGTATTACTAAAACTAATCCAAATGTTGGGTTAGATCCTGAAGCTTTAGGTCTAGCAACGCCACGTCGCGATAATGTTGCAGGTTTAGTTGATTTTATGAAAAATCCAACGACGTATGACGGATTAGAATCAATTGCTGAAACACATCCAAGTATTAAAAGTGCTGATATTTATCCGCGCATGCGTTCAGTAACAGATGAAGATCTAAGTGCAATTGCTGGTCATATTTTATTACAACCACGCATTGCATCAGAAAAATGGGGTGGTGGTAAAATTTACTACTAATTACTAATTTTATTATAAGTTTATAGTATTTTCGGAAAATACTATAAACTTAGAAGGTATGATACTCTTCATTTCTAAGCATGTAGCTCAGTGGATAGAGCATCAGATTCCGATTCTGAAAGTCAAGGGTTCGATTCCCTTCATGCTTATGCTTTTAAAAGCTAGAATTTTTCTATTGGGGCTGATTTGGTTTCGACATTTAAAATTAGTTAATATATGAATCAGGTCGAAGCTTGTAATCTTCGTAAAAATCTACATACTATAAATCAAAGGCTAATATTTTTACATCTTTTATTACAAAAATTGCAAACTTTAATACCCGCTCATTACAATTTGCATTTTAATTAAATTTTTATTCACTAACTCTAGAATTTTTTTTAAATTCAGCTTAGAATAACATTACTGTTCTTTGTTCTTTGAAACTATACCTGTGAACGAGTATATTAAATCCTTTTAGATGGACATGGGTTCAATTCCCATCAGTTCCATATATGCATTCGTGGCCGAGTGGTTGAAGGCACCGGACTCATAATCCGTTTTCCTCTGGAACATCGCTGGTTCGAACCCAGTCGAATGCAAGTAAAATATTTTAATATTGTTTTTTTTAAGCTCTAGTTGTAAACTTATGTTTACAGATATAAATAAATTAATAGCTAAAACTTATGGTTAAATTAAATACTCAAAAAATAATTAATAATGTAGAGGGTAATTTTTTGAAAGCAGATCTTCCACTACTTAAAATTGGAGATAGTGTTCAGGTTGGTGTAAAAATTATTGAAGGTAATAAAGAGCGTGTTCAATCCTATGAAGGGACTATCATTGCGAAAAAAAATAGTTCTATTAATACGACTATTACAGTACGAAAAGTTTTACAAGGAATTGGAATTGAACGAGTTTTTTTAATTCATTCACCAAAAATTGACTTTATGAAAGTATTAAGCTCAGCAAAAGTACGCCGCGCAAAATTATATTATTTACGAAACTTACGTGGAAAAGCAAGTCGATTAAAGCAATCTTTTAAATAGATTAAGAAAAATTTATCGTTATTTTATTTCTACCATACAATGAAATATAGTAGAATAATAGCTAATTTGCTTTATATCTATTAAATAATAAAGAATTATATGGTTACTTATGAAATGACATTCTTAAGTAAAGAGCATGACATTAATTCAACAATTAATCGTAATGATGTTTTATTTATCTTAGATGCTACTGAAGAACAAGGCATCGAATTACTTTATTCTTATCGAGCGGGTGCATGTTTAACGTGTACTGGTAAAGTTACCGAAGATAAGATGGATCAATCTGAGCAAACTTTCTAGGACGATGATCCAGTAAAAGCTGACCTTATTCTAACTTGCATTGCTTATCCAAAGTTAGATTGTACAATTTTAGTAAATCAAGAAAATGGATTATACTAAGTAAATTTTCAAAATTAAGGAATGATTGAGAAAATTATTCCTTAATTTTTGAAAACAGTTAGAAGTTTAATTCTGCTGCTTGAACTTTTTCAAATTGTTTTTTCTTTAATACAATAAGTACTTGTGTTAGTAACACCGAGAAACAAAAAGCAAGATAACCAATGATTCGAATTGGATTTTGTAATACAATCTCAGACTCTTCTTGTCCAAATCCCCCTGCATTTGGATTCAAATTTAATCCTTGGTCAGCTTTTACAACATCACCTTCTTTAACAGTTAAAGTTAAGCCTGGTGGTAAGATTTGAGATGTTTCTTTCCCATCAATATTACGAATAGTAATAGTAGATTCACCTTTTTCTTGTTTTGTAATTGTAGTAATTTGACCTGCTTGCTCTGCGCCAAATACATTTATATTACTTTTGTCTCCAGTTGGGTACACTTGACCGCGTCCGCGGTTGCCACCTGCATAAAATGGATACGTTAAATATTTAATATCTGCATCTTTTTCAGGGTCCGGGGCAACAACCGGGAAGATTAATTGTTGGTGAGTTTTACCAGCAATAGGACCTACAACTAAAATGTTATCAAATTCTGTGCTGTATGGCGTAATGAAAACACCCTTATTCTGCTTTTTCACTGCTTCTGAAATTTTATCTTTAGGTGCTAACTTAAAACCCTTTGGTAAAATTAAAATACCACCAACATTTAAATCAGCTTTTTTTCCATTTGCACCAATTTGTTTCACACTAGTGTCATAAGGTACTTTAATTTCAACCTCAAATACTGAATTTGGAAGAACAGCTTGAGGTGCTTCAACTTCAATTGCTTTCTGATTTAAATGACAGTTTGCACAAGCTAATTTTCCATTTGCTGCACGTGGATTTGAATAGTTTTGTTGCGCAAAAACTGGATATGCTGATGACTCCTGACTACCAAAACTAAATGAAGTTATAGCAATTGTTAAAGTAAATAAAAGATTTTTAAAAAACTTGTTAGTTGCCATATAATTATGGAGATTAAATTATATATATATATTAATTTTTTAATAAAAACAAGATACCTAATCCTGAAAAATATAGTAATAATATTGCCAACGATAATAATAATTGCGTTAAAGGATCAGTTGAAGGAGTTAATATTGCTCCTAAAATTGTAGACACTAATATTATATATCTCCACGCACCTAACATTTGTTTTGGTGACACAATATTTAATAATCCAACTAAAATTTGTATAATTGGAATTTGGAAAGCTAGTCCAGTACTATAAAATAGAACAAGAATAAATTCAAAATATTGATCAAAAGATAAGAATGGTTCTAGAACTTCCTCACTATAATTTAAAAAAAAATTTAAAGCTGCGGGTATTAAAGTATAGTAAGAAAAAGCTAAACCTAATCCAAATAAAATTAATGAACCTACCAATAAGGGTAAAATAATTTTTGTTTCCTTTTTCGTTAAACCAGGTAATAAGAATAAAATTAACTGGCCAATTGCAAAAGGGCTAGAAAAAAGTAAGCCAGTATAAAAAGATATTTTAATCGTTGAAATAAAATATTCACCTGGTGCCATTTGGAAAAATTTTACGTTATTAATAGGAAGTTCCAAAATTTTAACTAAGCTTTTAACCTCAATAAAGGCTACACAAGTTAATAATAAAATTATCCCAAACACTATAAAAATTCTTTGACGTAATTCTTCAATATGTTCAGAGAAAGGTAATTCGAGTGTTATGGCTGTATTATTTGTAAAATTAAAATTAGAATTAGTTACCATTTAAAAAAAAATACGTTCGTACTATTCTAGTAAATTGAATTCTAAATTGGTTAAGATTTAACCAATTTAGTGTTTTTTAAGATTCTTTTTGAAAAGAAACTTATGATAGATAATTAATTGCTTCTAATTTTGCTGTCGCTTTTTTCAACTCGACAGAAGCATCTAAACGAGCTTTACTTGTTTCAGCATTTTCAACTGCTAATGTTGCTTTTTCTAATACTTGAGTAGCTTCACTTAGCTCAATATTCGTAAGTTCTTCTACATCATTCACTAAAACTGTAACTCGATTACGATCAATTTCAGCTAAACCACCACATAGAATAATTGGTGTCCACTTTTCATTTAATTTGATACGTAATAACCCTGTATCTAATGCTGTAATTAGCGCTGCATGACCATCTAATACCCCTACTTGTCCTGTTAAACCAGGTAAGACAACTTCATCTGCTGTTGTTGAACAAATTACTCGATCAGGGGTAAGAACGCGAATGTTCATAACCATATATAATTTACTCCTTATTTTAGAGTTTCTGCTTTTGCGATTGCTTCATCAATGTTACCTACAAGGTAAAAAGCTTGTTCAGGTAAATCATCTAATTCACCATTTAATACCATTGTGAAACCTTTAATTGTTTCTTCTAAACTTACGTATTTTCCTGGTGAACCTGTAAAGATTTCGGCAACGAAGAATGGTTGTGATAAGAAACGTTCTACTTTACGAGCGCGAGCAACAGTTAATCGATCTTCTTCAGATAATTCATCAATACCTAAAATTGCAATAATATCTTGTAATTCTTTATAACGTTGTAAAGTTTCTTTAACTGTTTCGGCAATTTCATAATGCTCTTCGGTTACAATACCTGGTTGTAACATTGTTGAAGTTGAGTCTAATGGATCTACCGCAGGATAAATACCTTTAGCTGCTAAATTCCGCGATAATACTGTTGTAGCATCTAAATGAGCAAACGTTGTTGCAGGAGCTGGATCTGTTAAATCATCAGCAGGTACATATACCGCTTGAATTGACGTAATTGAACCTTGCGTTGTTGATGTAATACGTTCTTGTAATGCACCCATTTCTGTTGCTAATGTAGGTTGATAACCTACTGCTGATGGCATACGACCTAATAGTGCTGATACTTCAGAACCAGCTTGTGTGAAACGGAAAATATTATCAATAAATAATAATACATCTTGTTTATTTACATCGCGGAAATATTCAGCCATAGTTAATGCTGTTAAACCTACACGCATACGTGCTCCGGGAGGTTCATTCATTTGACCATATACTAAGGCTACTTTTGACTCTGAGAAATTCTTTTCATTAATTACACCAGACTCTTTCATTTCTTCATATAAATCGTTTCCTTCACGTGTACGCTCACCTACACCACCAAAAACAGATACACCACCGTGAGCTTTGGCAATATTATTAATTAATTCCATAATTAATACTGTTTTACCTACACCAGCTCCACCAAATAAGCCAATTTTACCACCACGACGGTATGGTGCTAATAAATCTACTACTTTAATGCCTGTTTCAAAAATTGATGGTTTTGTTTCTAATTCAGTAAATGCTGGAGCATCACGGTGAATCGGTAAAGTTTCATCGAAACTTACATCACCTTGTTCATCTACGGGTTCACCAATTACGTTAAAGATTCGTCCTAATGTAGGAGTACCTACCGGTACACTAATTGGAGCGCCTAAATCAATTGCTTCTACACCACGTTTTAAACCATCTGTAGAGCGCATTGATACTGCACGTACTTTATTATCACCTAATAATTGTTGAACTTCAACAATGATTTCTGAATTATCTTCTAATTCAATTTTGATTGCACTGTATATAGGTGGTAAAGTTCCATCTGGAAACTCAATGTCTAGTACAGGCCCAATAATTTGACTAACGTAACCTTTGTTTAAATTAGTTTTTACCATTTTTGATTTAACACATTTAAAATAATTAGGAATAAATATACTTTCAGGTTTTTATCTATCGTCTTAATTTTTAACAAATATAAAACTCTATCCTCAAATATTATTGTACAACAAAATCGAATGAATTCTTAATCCTACTTTTTTTTCTCTTGACTTTAAATAAAGAGTTTACTTAGTTTCCGTCAATCGTCCTGTTACTTTTAGCCAATTTCTTGCCCCTGGATAATTATCTGGGGCTAATTTTAAAGCTTGAATCCAATATTCGGCTGCTTTATCAAATAATTCTTTTGATAATTCAATATATTCATCTTCTTCTAAACTTTGCGATTTTAATGCTTGTGAGTGGTAAATTACAGCAATATTATTTAAAGCTTGAGGCAAGTTTGCATTTAGTGATAAGGCTTGATGATAAAATTCTAAAGCTTGTGTATATTTTCCTGTATTTCCATAAATTAACCCAATGTTGTAAAGCGTATAACTTCTGTCATAGGGATCTTCCTCGACTTGAAGAGCTTCATAATAATTTTGTAGAGCTTCTGCATATCGACCTCTAGACTGTGCACTCATACCCGCACGATAGTAAGAAAAAGCTTCTTTTTCTTGTTTGCTTGCAGGTAATACTTTTAGAAGAATATCAGCAATTACGGTAAATGTTTTATCGATAAAGTTTCCCATAAAATTCTCCTTGTAATTTTATAAATTGTGACATCGATGAAAGCTAAAAATCTAGAGTTATTATATATTAAATATAATAGCTCTAGGTAATTTTACACAGAATTAGATGCAATAAATGGTAATAAAGATAACATTCTTGCGCGTTTAATAGCTTTTGCTAATTTTCGCTGTTGTTGAACTGTAACACCTGTTGCTCGTCTAGGAAGAATTTTACCTTGCTCTGTGACAAATAATGTTATTAAATCAATATCTTTATAATCAATTTTTTGATTTAAACTAATTGGAGAAGTTTTTTGTTTTTTTGAGACCATAATTATTTTATTTCTTTATGTAAAGTTGATTTATTGCAATGTGGACAATACTTTTTTAATTCTATTCTTTCTGGATTATTTCGTCGGTTTTTTTGCGTTGTATACCTTGAAACACCAGGAGAGCGTTTATTAGCATTTGATCGACATTCTGTACATTCCAAAGTAATTAAAATTCGAACACCTTTATTTTTGGCCATAAGACTATTAAGTAATAATTTTACTTACTATATTGCCTAAAAATTTGTATCTTATCAAGGGTTAATACCTATTATCAGAAGAAAAAATTTTTATATTAAAAACTTTTAATTTTTGAGTAAATATATTATATTAAGTTAAACTTTAATATACAAAAAAATATTATAATATAGTATGGCAAATAATAAATCAGCAAAAAAACGTATTCGAACAAACGAACGAAACCGTTTACAAAATCGATTATATAAAAGTTCAGTTCGAACATTAATAAAAAAATTTATTAATGATCTAGAAGCTTACAAAGCTTCAAAAAATCCTGAAAAAAAAGAGAAATTAACTCAAATGTTAGGGTCTGCCTATAGTCTTATTGACAAAGGGACTAAAAGGAATGTATTTCATAAAAATACAGCGGCAAGAAAAAAAGCTCAATTAGCTGCCTTTTTGAAATCAGCTTAATATTTGTTGTTCATTAGTTTAAAATTTAAAAACGGATTAGATTCTCCTAGTAAATCAAACTGAATCCGTTTTTAAATTTTTTATTATCTTATCTACCATTAAAACATAATTATCCTGTAATTTGCTAATAAAATTATGAAAGAAAATATGAATTATATAAATGCTCTTCCAGATTTTCTAGCGATGCAACGAATAAGTTTTTGTTGGTTTATTACTCAAGGTTTAAGTGAAGAGTTAGCGTTATTTTCTCGCATTCAGGACTTTAGTCAAAATACTGAATATATCTTGTTTGGTGACGAGTACAATTTAATTAAACCAGCCTATAATTTAGTAATTGCCAGAAAATATAGTGGAAATTATCGTGTTCAATTAGTTATTCCAATTGAAATACGAAATAAAGTAGTAAATAATATTCGCTACCAAAACCAGTTTCCTATTATTACATTACCATTAATGACGACTGATGCCACATTTATAATAAACGGTTGTGAACGTGTTATCGTAAGTCAAATTATCCGAAGTCCTGGTGTATATTTTGAAAAGAATAAGAATCAAAAAAATCGGACCTCATTTAAACGAAAATTACCAACAGATATTAGCAAGTTACGAACTTTTATTCCGTCAGGCGAAGTTTTTATTTCTGAGTTTGATTTGTTTACTGCTCTTCCAACAGTAATTTACGATTTTAAAACAGGAATAAAAAAACATATTCCGCACTGGAAACAGAGTTCTATTTATTATTATTCAATTCAGCATTTTTATCAAACAAAAGAGAATTTATCTTTTTATTTTTTAGAATGCTTTAAATTATATCGTATTATTTCAAATTGTTTACACTCTGAAAACAAAGACATATTAATTCAATTATTGTTGAAATGGTTAAAACTGAAAATCCATTTTGTACAAAAAAACTCCGACAATTTAAAATACTTGTTAACTTATTTTAATTTTTTAATTAAAACGTTAATTAAATATCAAAATATTCAAACTATTTTAAATTATATAGAAAACGATAATAATTTGTTGCGGGAATTGACAATTTCAAAAGAACAAGCTACTAAATTAGTATTACGATACGATAAATTAATTCTCGATTCGCAGAAAAATGTTCAAATTAAACTTAGTGTCCCATTATTTTTTATCGCTCAACAACCTCACAATTGGTTAATGGAAATTAATAAATTTTTATTTTTAAAACAACAAATTAACAAAATTACTTCACAAGTTCTAAATATAAATGCATTAACCAAGCTTAAAAATTTACGTCCGACAATCTATTTTTCAACAAGTTTAAAAGAACAGTTAAAATATATCTTTCGAGATAGAACGGATAAAGAAAAAAAGAATGGAGAACCAATAGCTTATAAGCCAATTCGTCATAAATATTTAAAAACTAAAAATCATTTTCTTCTTTATAAAAATGATCATCAAATTAAAACAAATTATCATCAAAAGTATGATAAAAAAGATTTATATACAGCAACTTTAATACCAGATTATGGTTCCTGGATTCGTTTTGGATTTCAAAAAAATACGAAAATTAATACTTATAAATATCCTTTAAAAAATCAAGAAGATGAGCTTATTATTCAACTAGATAAAATTAGTCAAAAACCTATACTCTATTTACTAAAAGAGATGGGCTTATCAGATTTAGAAATTTATCATAGTTTAGAGTATTCTGACTTTTTTTATTTCACAAAACCTATTTTAATCGATTCGCGTCATTTTAATCAACCAATCTCTAGATTTCAATTAGATGTAGCTTATTTTCAAAATCTATCTGAATTTGCCAGAATTTTTGATTCAACCTATTACAGACTTGGACGGGTTGGTCGATTAAAGTTAAATAACCGTTTAAATCTTAAAATTAGTGATCGGCTACAAGCAGTTACATATGAAGATATTTTTGCAATTATTGATAAATTAATTAGTTTAACACTATCAAAAACTGTTCAAGATGATATTGATCATTTGAAAAATCGACGAGTCCGATCAGTAGGTGAATTACTCCAAAATTTATTCAGAATTGGTTTTCAAAGGTTGGTTCGAAAATTACGCAATCAAACTAATAAAGTCGATTCACTTCAATTATTAAGTTTTAATATTATTAATACGACAATTAGAGAATTTTTTGGTTCAAGTCAACTTTCTCAATATTTAGATCAAACAAATCCTCTATCGTCATTAACCCATCGACGTCGAATTAGTGGTTTAGGACCAGGTGGGTTTGACCGTGATCGTATTAGTTTTGCTGTTCGTGATATTCATCCCAGTCATTATGGTCGTATATGCCCAATTGAAACGCCAGAAGGTCAAAACGTTGGATTAATAGCTTCTTTAACTACTTGTGCACGTGTTAATAAATCAGGCTTTCTTGAAACCCCATTTTGGCGAGTTATTAATGGAAAAATTATAAAAACTGATCAACCAATTTATCTAACTGCCGAAATTGAAGATTTTTATAAAATTGCTCCAGCTGATATTGCGACTAATAAAGATAATTATCTAGTTAAAAATGTAATTCCAGTGCGTTATAAACAGGATTTTATGAACGTGATTCCTTCAGAAGTAGATTTTATTGCTATATCTCCTGTTCAAGTTGTCTCTGTTGCTGCATCTTTAATTCCATTTTTCGAACATGATGACGCTAATAGAGCTTTAATGGGTTCCAATATGCAACGACAATCTGTTCCTCTGATTCTTCCTCAAAAACCTATTGTTGGGACGGGTTTAGAAAATCAAATTGCTATTGATTCTAGTATTACATTAAATGCTCAGAAATCAGGCGTTGTCGATTCTGTAACAGCAACTACAATCGTAATAAAAAATGATAATGGTTCAAAACGAAGTTATAAATTACAAAAATATTTACGATCAAATCAACAAACATGTATTAATCATCGACCCGTTGTGTGGAAAGGTGAGAAAATAAAATCAGGACAAATTTTAACAGATGGGCCTGCTATTACAAGCAGTGAATTAGCGTTAGGACAAAATGTTCTAGTCGGTTATATGCCTTGGCAAGGATATAATTTTGAAGATGCAATCTTAATAAATGAAAGATTAGTCTTTGACGATATTTTTACTTCTATTCATATTGAACGATATAAAATTGATATTGATCGAAATTCTGAGACTGCAGAACAAACAACGCGAAACATACCAAATTTATCAACAACGGAAGTTAAAAATTTAAACGAAGAAGGTATTGTTATAGTAGGAACGTTTGTTCGACCTGGTGATATATTAGTAGGAAAAGTTATTTCAAATAATGCAGCGGAACAATTGCCGGAATCAAAATTACTCCGTGCAATTTTTGGTGCTAAACCCAAGGGGGTAAAAGATAACTCTTACCGAATGCCAGATTGTGAATATGGTCGTGTTATTGAAACCGTTATCTTTAACCGAAAAACAAAATTAACATACAAGTTTGAAAAAATTTATGTGTTTATTGCGCAAATTCGAAAAATTCAGGTTGGTGATAAAATTGCAGGGCGACATGGGAATAAAGGAATTATTTCAAGAATTTTACTGCGTCAAGATATGCCATTTTTGCCAGATGGAACACCCATTGATATCCTTTTAAACCCATTAGGAGTTCCTTCACGAATGAATGTTGGCCAATTATATGAGTGCTTATTAGGATTAGCAGGAGATCGCTTAAGTTCAAGATTTAAAATTTTACCTTTTGATGAAATGTATGGGTTAGAAGTTTCTAGAATTCTGATTAATAAAAAGCTTCGCCAAGCTTCTATTGCCCAGAATGAGAGTTGGTTATTTAATCCTTATGTACCAGGCAAAATGGTTTTAGTCGATGGCCGAACAGGCAAAGAATTTGAAAATCCAGTTACTGTTGGAAACGCTTATATGTTAAAGTTAATTCATTTAGTTGATGACAAAATGCATGCTCGAGCAACAGGCCCATATTCTTTAATTACTCAACAACCATTACGAGGAAAAGCTCAACATGGAGGTCAACGATTTGGAGAAATGGAAGTTTGGGCTTTAGAAGGTTTTGGAGCAGCCTTTACTTTAAAAGAATTACTAACAATCAAATCAGACGATATGCAAGGTAGAAATGAAACGTTAAACGCGATTGTAAAAGATCAACAAATTCCAAAATTTGGAATTCCTGAATCATTTAAAGTTTTGTTACATGAATTGCGGTCAATTGGATTAGATATGAGCACTTATAAAATTGAAAGATTTACCTCATATAAAAAATATGAAGTTGAAGTTAACTTAATTGAAAAATATAACGCTTTATCAAAAACGTTTTCTCCTACTTCAAATATAAACGATATTTCATTTTAATAGTAATAATGTTAGATACTAAAAAAGAATTTGATTATATAAAAATTAAATTAGCTTCTCCAGCTCGAATTCTTCAATGGTCAAATCGAAAACTACCTAATGGACAGTTTGTTGGAGAGGTTCAAAAATCTGAAACGATAAATTATAGAACATTTAAACCAGAAATGGATGGTTTATTTTGTGAACGGATATTTGGACCAGTTAAAAGTTTAGAATGTGCCTGTGGTAAATATAAACGAATTAGATATGAAGGTTTAATTTGTGAACGGTGCGGTGTTGAGCTTACTGAATCAAGAGTTCGACGACATAGAATGGGATATATAAATTTAATTTATCCTGTGACTCATGTTTGGTATATTAATAGTCGTCCAAATTTTATGGCGTTATTGTTAGAGGTTGAAGAATCTGAGAAAAAACTAAATACGATTTATCCTTCACGTCCTGGAAACTCTGAAGAAGAAAAGTTCCCAACTTCAACTGTGGTAGATTTATGGGATGAACGTGTTAAACGTATAAAATTAGTATCTTTTGCCTATTTTATTGCCGAAGATGAAATTTCATTTTATGGCTTACATTGGGATTTACAACAATATCGTAGAAATCGCGAACTAGGTCGAAGTGGTTATCCTTTAAAGCCATATGCCAAACCTCAAAATAGAAGATACAATACACCTAAATATTTATTACGTGCTACTCCCAATTGTTTAATTGGTGCTCCGCTTATCAAAAGAGAGTTAGAAAAACTAAATTTAAAATCTGAAATCTTTAGAATGCGGTCTTTTATTTTAATTTGTACTAAGGTTTTAAATAAAGAAGAGCCACTTTATAGTGAGTCAAGATGGTCTCGAAAATGGGAACAACAAAGAATCTATAAAATTCGAGAACAAAGCATAAAACGAATAAGAATTCTTGAGAATTTAATTGGGACTGGCTCAAGGCCTGATTGGATGGTTTTAACTATTTTGCCTGTTATTCCACCTGCTTTGCGACCTATGATTCAGTTAGAAGGTGGAAGATTTGCAACCTCAGATTTAAATGAATTGTATAGGCGGATTATCACGAGAAATAATCGCTTATTAAGATTGCTAGAAATTGATGCACCGCAATTAATTATTCGCAATGAAAAACGATTACTTCAAGAAGCCGTTGATACTTTAATCGATAATGGTAAACGCGGTAAAATTGCGTTAAGTGCCAATAATCGGCCTTTAAAATCATTATCTGATATTTTAAAGGGTAAGCATGGTCGTTTTCGTCAGAATTTATTAGGGAAACGAGTAGATTATTCAGGTCGTTCTGTAATTGTTGTTGGTCCAAGTTTAAAACTTAATCAATGTGGATTACCTTATGAAATGGCTCGTGAATTATTTCAACCTTTTATTATTCGTGAATTAATTAATCAAGGTTTCGCTAGCAATATGAAAATTGCTAAAAATTTGATTCAACAAAATGAAGCCGTTATTGATCCAGTTTTAGAAAAAGTTCTAAGAAATCATCCAATTTTTTTAAATCGAGCCCCTACTTTACATCGTTTAGGGATTCAAGCATTTGAACCAATTTTGGTTCAAGGGCGAGCAATAAAATTACATCCTTTAGTTTGTTCTGCTTTTAATGCAGATTTTGATGGAGATCAAATGGCTGTTCATATTCCATTATCATTCGAAGCACAAGCAGAATGCTATATGCTTATGTTAGCACCTTATAATTTTTTATCGCCATCAAATGGTGAACCAATTATTATGCCAAGTCAAGATATGGTTTTAGGATGTTATTATTTAACTGTAGATAACATACCTGGTTTACTTGGTTCGAGTCATTATTTTGCGGACTTAAATGATGTTGGTTTGGCCTATAATCAAAATAAAATCGAACTACATAGTATCATCTGGCTTCGTTTAAACAAAAAACAAAAAACAATTGGTTCATTACTAAAAACAGTTACCTTAGATGATAAAACAACTATTGAGTATTACCCAGAAGAACAACTGAGAAAATTATCCGATGGCACAATTATAGCACACTATATAAAAACAACGACAGGGCGCGCGATTTTGAATTCGATCATTCAAAAAACGTTAAATTTAGAATAAATCTACGGTAGTTACAAAAAGATAAAATTCAGCCTATGAAAAATTATACATATCAAAATAATCTAATTGGTAAAAAACAATTACGCCATTTGTTAGCTTGGAGTTTTACTAATTATAACTCCATGCAGGCTTGTGCATTAGCTGATGAATTAAAGTATTTAGGGTTCAAATATGCTACTCAAGCAGGCATTTCAATAAGTATTGAAGATTTAAAAATTCCTTTTATTAAAAATTTAATGCTTGAAAAAGCGAACCAAGAAATTATAAATGCGGAAAAAATTTATTTAAAGGGAAAAATTACTGATGTTGAACGATTTCAAAAAATCATCGATACTTGGAGTTTAACTAGTGAATCATTAAAAGAACAAGTTATTTATTATTTTAAGAATTATGACCCGTTAAACTCTGTTTATATTATGGCCTTTTCTGGAGCACGAGGTAATTTATCTCAAGTTCGACAATTAGTTGGTATGCGTGGTTTAATGTCTGATCCCAATGGTGAGATTATGAAGTTACCGATCAAAAAAAATTTTCGAGAAGGTTTAACCATCACTGATTATTTAATGTCAGGCTATGGGGCTCGAAAAGGAATTGTAGATACTGCACTAAAAACAGCTAATTCTGGTTATCTAACACGACGGTTAATTGATGTTGGACAAGATATTCTAATTCGTGAAAAAGATTGTTTAGCCCCACATTCATTTCTCTTTACTATACATGACTATCAAAATTCGCAATCAAATAATGTAATTTTTGAAAAATTATTAGGTAGAGTTCTCGGTAAACCGATCGTAGACCCTGAACTAAATCAATTAATAGTTCATGCTGGCACACAAATAACTCCCGCATTAATTAAAGTACTAAAAGAAAGACGTGTTACGAACTTTTATATACGTTCTCCCTTTACTTGTAATCTATATAGAGCGATTTGTCAAAAATGTTACGGTTGGGATTTAGCAAATGAAACTTTAGTGGATATAGGTGAAGCTGTTGGAATTTTAGCTGGTCAATCCATAGGTGAACCAGGTACTCAATTAACAATGCGAACTTTTCACACGGGTGGTATTTTTACTTCAGAAGCGCGTCAACAAATCGTTAGTCCTGTTAATGGTATAATTCGATTTTATAAGATTTTAAAAACTGTTTTATTACGAACAAATCGCGGAGAAGATGTTTTAATTACCCGAAACTCTGGGTCTATTATTTTAATTCCTGAGGACCATGCTTTAGATTTTATTAAAATTGAAATTTTACGAAATACTATTCTATTTCCAAAAAATAATCAATATATTTTAAAAGATAAAGTGATTGGTGAATTAGTTAATACGAATAAACAAATTAAAAACGAAATTAAACCCATTTTAAGTGATACATGTGGCGAAATTTTTATGCCACGATTAAAAAAGAAGATAAATTTATTAAATAATAATAAATTACTTTGGATTCTTGCTGGCCAACTTTATAAGAGCCCGTTAAATTCTTTTATAAATTTTTATCCAGATTATAAATTAAATAAAAATAGTTTTATTTTCAGAACTAAAGTTGTAAATCATTACAATGGATTTGCTGAGATAATAAGTAACAAACAAAATCTTTATCAACAATTCATTCGCCTTAGTAATGTCAAATATAAGTTAACTAATACAAATTTACAAAAACTAAGTGTTTCGATCAATCAAAAAAATTACCTTCTTAATTTTGAAAATTTAAAATATTTAGTAAAAGTTTTTCACAAAAACTCAAAATTTTATTTACAATTAACTCGAAATCAACAATTTGGAATTTTACTTACAAATTCTTTTAAAACTTTAACCGGTGGAATTATTTATTATGATCAAAGAAATTTCTTTAATTATAATCAAATCAATACGTCAATTTCTTACGTCAATAGACATCAATTATCAAATCAATATAATCCGCTTATTTTCCATCGTACAATGGTTTGGGTAAGTGAAGAAAGTTATCAAGTACAGGGTGAATCGGATATATTATTAGTTGAAGATGGAGATTGTATCTCTGAAAAATTTGAACTGACTCCTGGTCTTTTTTCGAAAACTTCAGGAGTGGTTACGGTTCAACAAAAGAGTAATTCAGTTCAAATAATTTCTATAAAATCAGGCTTAGTTTATGAAGGAAGAAAATTTAAAACTATCAGGAATAAATTGTATTATCCTGGAGAAGTTCTTTTTTCGCATATTCAACTAAATTCATTAGCTTTTTGTGAACAAATTTCGAATAAAAACAGTGAACAATTGCTTATACGATCAATTGAAATTTACGAATTTTCCTACATTAATTTGACTTCGAAATATAGTGTAAAATTAAAAGAGGTAAATTCGCCATTTGGCATCGAATCTCGATTTATTTACGCCTATAAGCCAAATCAAATTATTCATGGTACTAGAAACCTAAGTTTAATTTCAAACGTTCTAGCTTTTAAATCAAAACAGTTATTAACATCGATTGATACTATTGAGTTAGTACCTGATAACAAGGTTAATTCATTGAACTTTTGTTTCAGTGAAAAGGTTTCGTTTAATAATTATCTGGCTCCTGATTTACGGTATAAGAATATTCAAGTCTCATCATTGATTCAACAAAATCAATTTATTGATAAGTATACTATTATATCTTATCTAGAAGCTGTAACATTAAACTCAGTGGAAATCGTAAAAATTAAAATAAAAAAAACTAAAAATCCACAAATTTTTTTGATTTCAAATGATGATTGTTTTAAATTGAATAAAAAAGATTTTCCCAATAAAACAATCAATAGTTTTATTCTTAACAATAAAAAAATAAATTCTACAGGTAAAATTATTATTGAGAATAAAAACTCGTTTACTCTTCAAAGAGGTCGACCATATTTTTTTCCTAATTGTACAAATGAGTTATTTATCAATAAAACAAATCTTCAATATAAACTAGTAGCGAAGAATCGAATTTTTGATCGTATATTGAGTACACGAAATATTGCGATAAATTATTTTAATACCTTAAAATTTTCGTCAAAAACCTCCGCTATTTTTTCACCAATAGAAAATAGTAATATTATTACAAAAGCTGAATTTTCAAGTTTATTTTTAAAAAGAAATGGAAAGTTATATAGCACTTTAATGCCCCAATTTATTAAAAAATTTTCAGTAAATCAAGGGACTAAATTATCTAAACATCAGCAGATTCTTAATCCAAACTTTGAAAATTATACTAATATTGATAGTCGAACATTACTACTTCAAAGTTCTGAACTAATAAAGAATAAATATCGATCATCAGATATACTAGATTATCAATTAACACTTGTTAAATTTATAGAAAAACAACCGTTTAAAAAGATTACTAAATCAGTAGGTCTTCATTCAATTACCGAGGACTATTTTGAACAAGATGTAAATAGTGTTTTTTGTAAAAATAATGAATTCATTGAAACCGATGAAACAATTGGTTTGTTAAACCTTGAGAAAGAAATTACGGGTGATATTGTTCAAGGTTTACCTAGAATTGAAGAGATTTTAGAGGCTCGAAAGAAAAATTCAACTATAAAAAAATTACCAACAAGTCAAAAAAAAGGATTACTTGTTCAGAAAACAAGTTTAGATCCAAATTTTGAGTTTCGAAAAATAGGGTTGACAGTTAAAGAAAATGATAAAATTAACCCTCATAAATTATTAAAAGTCTATTTTAATTATTATGGGTTAGTTAAATCATTTAGTTGTGATAGAACAAAAACTGTTAAATATACTCGTTTACTACAGAATTATGAAGGTAGTTATAAAAGTTTTAAAAAAGTACAATCATTCATTTTAAATTCCGTACAATCTGTTTATCAATCTCAAGGTGTCACGATTAATGATAAACACTTAGAAGTTATTATTAAGCAAATGACAACAAAAGTTTTAATTACTTATGAAGGTAATACACCTCTGTTAAGGCGTGAAATTATTGATTTATATCATATTCAATATATTAATAAAATTGTTGAATCTCAGTCAAAACAGCCCGCATATTACGTTCCATTATTGCTAGGTATTACAAAAGCTGCTCTAAATAATCCAAGTTTTATTTCAGCGGCAAGCTTTCAGGAAACTACTCGAGTTTTAACAAAAGCAGCTATTGAAGGCAGAATGGATTGGTTACGAGGATTAAAAGAAAACATTATTATTGGTCATTTAATACCTGCAGGAACTGGTTCTCGCAATTATCGAAATTTTTTTAAAAAACGAGTAAATAAAGAATTAACACTCAATGACTCATTACCTATTCTTTCATAAAACCTAGACAAGTTTTGTCATGTTTGTTAAAATTTATTGTAAAATCTTAGCTAATTTATTAAGTAATTTAAAATTTTATGTCTAATATAACTTTGTCACAATTATTAGAAGCAGGTGTTCATTTTGGGCACAAAGCTTACCGTTGGAACCCAAAAATGTTTCCTTATATTTACAGTGAAGTAAACAATATTCATATTATAGATTTAGTTCAATCTGCAAGTTTACTGAAAGAAGCAAATAATTATGTAAAAAATATAGCTCGTGATGGGAAAACATTTTTATTTATTGGGACAAAACGTCAAGCAAGTACTATAATTGCCCAAGAAGCAACACGTTGTAATTCATTCTATGTAAATCATAGATGGTTAGGTGGTATGTTAACTAATTGGTCAACTTTAAGAGAACGAATTGAATATTTAAAAAATCTTGAACAACAAGAAGCTAATAATACATTTGATCTTTTAACAAAAAAAGAAGCTACTCTACGTCGAAAAGAATTAAAAAAATTACGACGTCACTTGGATGGTATTAAATCTATGAAATCAATACCAGATGCCGTAATTGTTATTGATCAAAAACGAGAAATGACAGCAATTCGAGAATGTCGTAAATTAGGAATACCTGTCATTTCGATTTTAGATACAAATTGTGATCCTGATTTAATTGATATTCCAATTCCAGGTAATGATGATGCAGTTCGTTCGATTAAACTAATTTTACAATCATTGACTGATAGTATTATTAGTGGGCAATCACAACTAAGTTAAATATTTGACCTTGTAAAATAAATCATTGGCCATTCAAAATTAAGTACTATTTCTATCTACGTTATCGAATCAAGAAAGATAGAAGCGTATTGAAAAATTGAAAAACCTATAAAAGAGTCTCACAAGGGTCTTTTAAGACGATTTGTGAGACCATTATTAATATGTGAGAAATAAGTAATATAGAAAAATTTTTTATTTCAGTTGAGAATTCTTCGCTTAGTTCAAACTTTAACTTGTCCTTGAACGGTTTTTGGAGATTTTTTACCAAGAGAGTCTAGAGAATATAGGAATAATGGTGTGTCTAGGTTGAAGTCCTGGAAGTATATTATTTTAATAACTACATAAAAGCAAAAAGCAGTAACCACTCTTCGTAACTTGCTATATGTCACAGTTTTAATACAATACCCATCCATAGCAAGCACTCCCGAATTAAATTAATTTACTATCAATCTCACTTTATCTAATTCAGTAAAACTATGATTTGATAGAAGATAATCATCAAGTCTCAAGATAAAATATCCGAAACTTCAAAATGAAATAATGATAAAATAATAGAAATTTTATTTTCAAGAGAGTTTATGAAATTCTCTTGAAAATGTTTATAGTTACTAGCTTTTAGTAACGGCTACCTTCTGGGTTAGCTTGAACACTGTAGCTCTTAATAGTGTAAGAGATACGGCGACCTTCCATTTCAGTACGATCTAAGTAGAAACCTGGCTCATTACTAGGACGGTTAACGATGAAAGACATAACACAACTTTCAGTACCGTATGCAGCGTTGAAAGCGTTTACACGGATATAGCCAGTTGCACATGCTTTACGTGCTTCGCGTAATTCAAACATTACAGTAGCAGGATCTTTAACGTCAAATAATGGTAAACCCCATAATTCCCAGTAGCTGTTACGAGGATGAGGATCATCAGTCCATTCAACGTTCATCGCCCAACCTTTTTGAATACAGTAAGCGATTTGTTTTTCAATTTGTTGATCAGTTAAATCTGGTAAGAATGAGAAGCAACCTTGTGTAAGTCTCACTATTCAAATACTCCTTTAATTTTTTAAAAAGTAACTTATTATACGTTTGATGTAGCTGTTGTAGCGAAATCAGCTGTATCTGTAGATGTGTAGTTAAAGCTGATATCTTTCCATAAATCTAACGCTGTTTGTAACGGACCGCAAGTTTTTGCTGCGTCACGTAAGATTTGAGGACCAACTTGTTGGTTAAAGTAATCAGCACCTTCATTACGAGCTAATACCATTGCTTCTAAAGCAACACGGTTAGCTGTAGCACCGGCTTGAATACCATCTGGGTGACCAATTGTACCACCACCGAATTGTAATACTACATCATCACCTAAGTAGTGAACTAATTGGTGCATTTGCCCACAGTGAATACCACCAGAGGCAACTGGCATACATTTACGTAAACTAGCCCAAGTCATTTCGAAGAAAATACCACATGGTAAGTTAACTTCTAAATTTGTCGCTAATAAACTATCGTAGAAGCCTTTAATCATTAAAGGATCACCTTCTAATTTACCTACAACTGTACCAGCGTGAATATGATCTACACCAGACATACGCATCCATTTACAGATAACACGGAAGTTAATACCGTGATTCTTTTGACGAGCGTATGTAGAGTTACCTGCACGGTGTAAGTGTAATAACATATCGTTTTCACGAGCCCAGTACGCAATACTTTGAATTGCTGTATAACCCATAACTAGATCGATCATTACAATTACAGAACCTACTGCTTTAGCATACTCAGCACGTTTGTAAACTTCTTCCATTGTAGCGGCAGTGATGTTTAAGTAAGAACCTTTTACCTCACCTGTAGCAGAAGAAGCTCGGTTAATACCTTCCATACAATTTAAGAAACGCTCTCTCCAACGCATAAATGGTTGCGAGTTAATGTTCTCATCATCTTTTAAGAAGTCTAAACCACCTTTTAAACCTTCGAATACTACACGACCGTAGTTTTTACCCGATAAACCTAATTTAGGTTTTACTGTAGCACCTAATAATGGAGTACCATATTTGTTTAAACGCTCACGCTCTACAACAACACCAGTCGCAGGACCTTGGAATGTTTTTAAGTAAGAGTGAGGAATACGCATATCTTCTAAACGTAAAGCAGATACGGCTTTAAAACCAAATACGTTACCAATAATTGAAGCTGTTAAGTTAGCTAATGAACCTTCTTCGAATAAATCACATTCATATGCAATAAATGCAAAGAATTGATCAGTTGTATTTGGAACTGGATCTACACGATAAGCTTTCGCACGGTAACGGTCACAAGCTGTTAATAAGTCAGTCCATACAACTGTCCATGTAGCAGTCGAAGACTCACCAGCTACGGCTGCAGCAGCTTCTACTGGATCTACACCTGGTTGTGGCGTAATACGGAATAAAGCAAGAACGTCAGTAGTTTTTACTGCATACGCAGCATCCCAGTAACCCATTTTAGCATATGGGATTACACCAGATTCGTAACGGTCACTTTTAATTCGAGTCCGTTCTGATACAGATTGAGACATTAATTTCTCCTTAGAATAAAAAGGCAATATATAATAGATATTTAACTAATTTAAAAAAAACTAGTTCTGTCGGTTGAATATGATATAACAACCTTGTTTTTTATTATACTATGATTTTAATTCATTCAAAATTAACACTTTGCTTAGTTTATCTATAACTATTTAGAATAGTACTATTGCAGTTAATTTCTGTCTATTATTCTTATTTTCCAGAATATGAGAAGTACAAAATCGATCCTTTTTTTAACTTTGAATCGATTTTTTACTTCTCAAATCTAGAGCTTCAAAATACTCTAACTTTTGAGTTTACTATTTAGTAGCCAAAATAAATAGTTTGATAATCCGACTAAGAATTAAAAATAAGTTCTTAAGAGTATTACCGGTTAAAAAAAACCTATTTTAGAGATATTTAGAGATAAAATTTTATATACTCATAATCATAACGAGATAGCCTCACTAAAATGAATAATTTTAGCTTTTTTTATTAAGTTAAGTGTTAATTTGTTTGTTTTAAATATTTCCCCGTTTTTATTTAAAATAACAAAAATAGATTCAAAAAACATTAAATAGCTAAAACTTCAAACAGGGTTTTAGAGGCCCGTTTGAAGTTTTAATAGCAAGATTTGGGCACAATCTTTTAATTCTTTTTCGTCAGACATAGCAATCTCCGGATCTGTAATAAAACTGTTACAAGAATCATAAATGCGTGCAAATAAGTCACCTCGTTCCGGTCGACTCGATTTTAAAAAATTTGCTAATTCTACCGATTCAATTCTTTTCAGTTGACCATGTTTTCGATTCGTTAAGTAACTTTGGAAGTAATAAACTTCCAATGATTCATCATAATGAAATTTAACTAACTAACAATGGCAAATCATTTATTTCAAAAACTTACTGTCACGTAGGTTATGGACCTGGTACCAAAATCAAAAAGGCTAAACAAGGAGCCTATCATGGTACTAATAAAATTATCTTGGAAGATGCCGAAAGAGACAGAATCGATCATAAGTACGGAGTTCAATTAACGGGACAATGTGGTTTTGATCAAAAAGGTTTTGATCTCTTAGACAAAGATACTGTAGCTTCAATTACAGATATTAAGAAGTTATGCGGTTATTCGAAGTATGATTCGAAGATTGGTAACCAAATCAAAGATCGACAGAAAAAATGGCATAAGGCCTTTGATTTAGTTTGTGATTTATTGGAAGAAACCAATATAACCAACTATACTAGACCCTTAGGAACAGATACTACTCTTGGCGGTAATGCAACAAATGGCAATAGTACTGTGAAGAAGGAAGAAACTCGAGTAAATAGAGCTTTTAAGAACAAACCCGGTGAAAAGAAGTTCTATGTCGCTTTAACGAAGATTGTTACGAAATTAAAAATTCGTAATATATTACCTGTTTATGATGCAATAGTTGTTGTTCATCTTTGTCAATACAAACAACAAGAAAATGCATTAACTACAGAAAAACTGTTCAACAGGTTAATAAACCTTGGATCCTATGAGTATGAAGGCTTCCGACCTGATAAACTATATGGGGCACAAGAGATGTCAGAAGGCTATAAATTCAAAAGCCACATTGACACCTCTATATCGGCGGAATTACAAAAAATAGACGTTATAAAAGAAAACGTCAACATCGTTAAAAGCTGGATTCGCCGATTACCTGAACATTCACAATGGCATTTAGACATTAGTGAACACCTAGGAGAAGATTGTTTTTAATTGTCACCGAAAAGTTTAAGAGTAAATTAAATGATTCAAAATCTTTCTTCCGTAAAGATTTTTTATTTTTTTTTAACTCGTTTGAATATTTCAACAGTTTAAAAAATTTTTGTTGCTCGTTCATAAGTTTTTTATTAATAGTTAAACTTGTTCAAATCATTTTTTACATGTTAAAATATATTTCTGTAAACGAGGTATGTTGAGTCATCTATTTAAAGAGGAGGAATCGTGCCGTTAAATATCCCCAAAATTCTGTTACCGAGTATTGTAGGAGTTACTGTTTACATAATCGTTAATCGATTATTTCCAGAAAAAGTAACGAGTTTCAGAAAGGATCCTTTGAAAGATGTAAGAGGTGGTAGTAGGGCGAATTTAGTCAAAGAAATTGTTAAAAAGATTTTAAAAGATAAGGCTCTAAAAATCGCAATTTTATCTGTCTTTGCTACAGCTGGAATTCAGCATTTTCAATCTGAAATAGAAACATTGTTAATAGATGATGTTTTTAATCATATCTGTATTCAGGATGTAGATGGTGAGTTAAAGATTGTCTGTGATATTATTCAAGAAAACGATTTGAATTTGCATACAAACTCGATAAGATCGTTGATTGTTTCTGAGAAGCTTACTCAGGAACAAAAAATTTCGTTACTGAAAATCAAACTTGATTTTATTATCAATGGGGAATGCAGGGGTAAAACCCGGTTTTTAGTAGTGGCGATTCTTGGTGCAGTACTTGCTTGTATTATTTCAGGTGTTGGTGGGCTTGCACTGATACTAGAAGCATTATATCGTCTTTTTCAGGAAGGTAAAATAGGAAAAGCCTTGTATAAGCAAATAATAAAAGCTTTAGCAAGAAGATGGGGAGGAAAAAACGTACCTATCGAGCATTTGTTGGACTAAGCGGGTCTGATACTTTTACGATCCTTAAATCCACCTCTGAAATCAGAAGTATTCAGAGGTGGATTTAATTTTTCAAATAAGATACAAAATTCGTGTGAATAAGAAACTTAAAAATTGAAAAAGGAAAAGTCTCTAAACTATGATTTTGAAAGTTACTGGTGATTCGCTTCAAAAAGTGGGAAGCGAATTCACAAAAATTATTGTTAATTACTGATTCCAATGTGGATCGAGATGAAAAGTTGAAACAACTTTTCTCATTAATAACAGGAGGTCATATGGAAACTCAATTCATCATGAAAGAAGGATTTGTGGGTTTAGCGATTCAAAAAGAATTTCCAACTCAAAAATTTTTAGATCGACTTCTAGCAAACAGAGAAGAAGCAAATAATCTACTCGAAGATTTTCAAAAACAAACTGATATCGAACTAAATACAAATACTTTCGAGTTTTCTAAAATTATTTTAGATTTCGAATTACTTTTAGAAGTATATCAAAATGAAGTAGAGGAGTTAAAAGCAGGAGAATTGTCTGGGAATGATTTATCTTTTACACAAAATTCTATACTAGATGGAGTGAAACATGCGTTAGAAAAAATCAATAAGTATTTCACAGATTAACGTTCCTTTTCTCTTCGATTATAATTTTTCAAAAAATTTTCTCGCATATTTTTGTTTTTCTCTACTTTTAACAAAAAACTCCATCTCGTATCAAAGATATTCGGCGGAGTTTCTAAACTTTGATAATGACTATAAAAACTAGTCCCATTAAAATAATCCATTGCGTCTAATTCTTCCTTAGTGTAATAATCTTTCTTGTATAACAGTTTTGTCCGTCTAATTTCTAGCTTTTTTCGCATGGCTCATTTGTAGTATTTTTTCTGCCTTTCCTGGTAATTCATATGCTCCTCCGAATCAGGAAAGTGCTTTCTAAGTATTTCACGTTTATTTTGCGTTTTCGTCTGTTTTAAGGTTTGTGGTACAGATGTATTTTCTGACGACCTATTCTGTGCTCCACTATTTAATGTTACAACTGATTAAACCGAGCTATAACTAGGTCTAAAATTTGATTTGGCGTTAGTATATGATATGAGAGGCTTAAATTAAAATAGTCAATTTAGTATTGTATTAACTTATTAAAATATTAAAAAGTTAATACAATACTAAAAATGTGTTTTAAACGTCTAAAAAATCAGTATGATTGCCAAACAAATTGAAACGATTTGAACTACCAATCGAAATTGGTTGACCAAATAACGCTAGGTCTAGTGGCACAGAAGCTAAGTTTGTTGAGTCTTCAATACACTCAAAACAAAATGCAGCGGTGCTATGGACGCTTTTTGAGATGTTTACAATTTTTGATGTATTATTAAATGTAACTACAGCAGGCGAAAGAATATAGGCACCTGCATTAAGATTAATACAGATGGCAGCAAGTTTTCATTTACCACAATCAATAATCACACCTTTATCAACATCAGTAACTATGCCTAGTACTCGAGTACCGCTCATCCAACCATAAACACAACGTCTTCCACCAGCTTTAGCTTTAGAATATTATTGGGCATAGGTTTTGTACTGTGTTGAGTTCAAATTCCGAAAAGCAAATTTGCTAAGTGCAGGTTTATGGGGAATAAATGACATGATATTAAATAATAATTTAAAAAATTTCAACTTTTATAAAAATACATGTAAAAAGTGTCCATTGAATGGAAACTTATTTAACAACGAAAACTTTTCACTTAGTTGTTCTTAAAAGGCTAAACTATATTTAGCTGTTTAAAGCAAAAATTTTAACGTAGTCTTACCTCATAAACTAAATTACAATGAAAGTTTTTCGAAAGCTATGAAACCATATGAAATATTATTAGCCATAAGATTATATATATGGTAAACTTTGTTGTCAACAATAACTTGAGAATAAGACTCAATCAATTAATGTTCTTCAAACGTTAAATAACATCGTTTTAAGTAGAGACTTGGTCAGACTAGAATTTTATAGGTTAAAATTTTTTTTTAACTTTGTAACCATTCATACCCTTTGGTTTCTAACTCTTTAGCTAAATTTGCAGAACCCGTCTTGATAATTTTACCATCATACATTACATGAACATAGGTGGGGTTAATGTAATCGAGTAATCGTTGATAATGAGTTATTAGAATTATAGATTTTTTTTCATTCATAAAATTATTAATTCCATTTGAAATAATACGTAAAGCATCAATATCTAAACCTGAATCTGTTTCATCTAAAATAGATAATTCTGAATTTAATAAGATCATTTGTAAAATTTCATTCCGTTTTTTTTCTCCTCCGGAGAACCCTTCATTTAAATTTCGACTCAAAAAAGAAGGAGACATATTGACAAGTTTTAACTTTTCATTAATTATTGCAAAAAATTCCAGGGGATCAACTTCAGGTTTATTGTAAAATGCCTGTTTTGAATTATAAGCGAGACGTAAAAAATCTTCATTACTCACTCCAGGAATTTCAATTGGATATTGAAAGGCTAAAAAAATACCTAAATGCGATCTTTCTTCTGGCTCTAAATCTAAAATACTTGCTCCTTTAAATAAAATCTCACCATTTAATATTGAATAAGATGGATGACCTGCTAAAACTTTTGAAAATGTACTTTTTCCAGATCCATTTGGACCCATAATTGCATGAATTTCACCTTTATTTATTGTTAAATTTAAACTTTTTAGAATCTTATTTTCATTAATGGAAACTTCTAATCTTTTTACTTCTAATAATGGGGGATTAACATTCATATACGCTATCCTACACTTCCTTCTAATTTTAAAGTTAATAATTTATCTGCTTCCGCTGCAAATTCCAATGGCAATTCAGTGAAAATTTCACGACAAAACCCACTTACCATTAGTTCAATACCTTTTTCTAGACAAATACCTCGTTGTAGAAAATAAAAAATTTGTTCTTCTCCAATTTTTGATGTTGAAGCTTCGTGCTCGATCTTTGTAGTTGAATTTTGAATAGAAATAAATGGAAAAGTATTTGCATTCGATAAATCTCCAATTAACAATGAATCACATTGAGAATAATTTCGAGCACCTAAAGCTTTATTTATTACATTTACACGACCTCGATAACTATTTTTAGAGTGTCCCGCCGAAATTCCTTTTGAAATAATTCGACTTCTTGTATTTTTACCAATATGCATCATTTTTGTTCCTGTATCAGCCTGTTGATAGTTATTAGTTAAAGCAACAGAATAAAATTCTCCTTTGGAATTATCTCCTACTAATATACAACTCGGATATTTCCATGTTATAGCGGAACCTGTTTCAACCTGGGTCCAAGAAATTTTTGAGTTATTACCTGAACATATGCCACGTTTTGTCACAAAATTATAAACACCACCTTTTCCAAGTTCATTCCCTGAATACCAATTTTGAACTGTCGAATATTTAATACTCGCATTTTCTAAAGCTATTAATTCAACAATAGCGGCATGAAGTTGATTTGTGTCGTACTGAGGAGCGGTACAACCTTCTAAATAATTTACTTGACTATTCTTTTCTGATATAATCAGCGTTCTTTCAAATTGCCCTGATTGTTGATCGTTAATTCTAAAATAAGTCGATAAATCTAATGGACAAATCGTATTTTCCGGGATGTAACAAAATGAACCATCTGTAAAGACAGCCGAATTTAACGCTGAAAAGTAATTATCTCCAATTGGAACTACTGTACCTAAATATCTTTCAATAAGACTAGGGTATTCATTTATTGCTTCAGAAATAGAAGAAAAAATAACACCATACTCTGTTAATTCTTTTTGAAATGTTGTAGCAATAGAAACACTATCAAAAACTGCATCAATTGCAACATTTGCTAATCGTTTTTGTTCAGTTAATGAAATACCTAATTTTTCAAAAGTTTTTAATAGTTCAGGATCAACTTCGTTTAAATTTTTTAATTTTTTTTGCGCTTTAGGAGCTGAATAATAAATAATGTCTTGATAATCAATTTCCGGAAATTTTAAATATGCCCACTCGGGTTGAGACATTTTTTTCCATTTTTTAAAAGCTTTTAATCTAAAATTTAATAGAAATTCCGTCTCTTCTTTTTTCTGAGAGATTAAAAAAATTGTTTTTTTACTTAATCCTTTTTCAATAATATCTTTTTCGATAGTTGTTGAAAAACCATATTGATAATTTTGATTTACCAAATTTGTAATATTGGTATTCAACACCTTATTTGATTGATTAACCATAAGGGTATTAAAATAAGTTATATAGATGAATTATAAAAATAAATTTAGATTATTATTTGTAATTAACTAATATTATAACAATAATTTTGAAATAAATTAATAGTTTTTACAAGTTTTTTAAATATTATCGAAATATATCGATAATATTTAAAAATATGACTTACAATTAAAAACGATATATAGAACTTTTGAAACGTTCAGAAGATTTAAAGAGTCGAGGGAAAACATTATATCAAAAAAGTAAAGATGAGTACTTAGAATTATCCAAATATGAAGCAGCTATTAAATCATACCTATATTGGAAAAGTAGAATTCTATTTGTTCTACTTATGGAAAAATTTGTCAACAACATCATCAGTGGTGAAGACATTAGCAACAACTTTCTTGAACTTCGTCAAAGACTGGTATATAAATGTGATGGTTTTTTAAAGGAGTTAGGTTCAAAAAAGTTAAAAGGTTTTCAGCTAGATCCGAGATCATACGAGTTTGAGAGTTTGATCAGTTTTTTAAGAGCTGAATGTGATAATTTTAGTGAAGATTACGAAAACGAAGAATTCTATGCTTCTATTAAAGACTATTTTTTGAAACTATAAAAAGCTTTTAATGAAGAGTGAGATATTTTAACTCACTCTTCTTAATTATTTTGTTTTTCAAATTCAATAGTTATACCTATTTAACCAAATATGACCGTACTTAACTTACCAAAAGATCTTCATGGGCCTTAATATAACTTTTCAGCGAATCAAAGATGCTTTAGTCCTTTGATTCGCTGAAAATGAAAATACTCAATTAATCAAAAGAATATACAATCAAATATCGTCTAAGAGGTCAGAATAGATATCAACAATGAAAATAAATTAAGTTTCGTTATATATTTCGATTTTTTTTATAAAAGTAAACCTAAAAAGATTCTTAACTAAGTATAATCCTATGTGTTCCTGTATATTTTTTAATATTGGGTAATTTACTAAATTAGTTAAATTTTATGTACCCAGAAATTTTTTATTCAAATACGTTTACGTTATTAGCGGAAGCAGGAGTTGGAAAACATCTTTACTGGAATATTGCAGGCTCTTTAGTGCATGGTCAAGTTCTACTAGTTATTTGGTTTGTTTTAGCTATTTTAGTAGTATTTTCACTACTTGGATCAACAAATACAAATCGAATTCCACATGGTTGGCAAAACTTTATGGAAGCTGGAGTTGACTTTGTTACTGACATTGCTAAAAATCAATTAGGTGAAAGCTTTTATAAAGAATGGATTCCCTTTATTGGAACTTTATTTTTCTTTATTTTCGGGTGTAACTGGGCTGGTGCCGTTATTCCGTGGAAATTAATTGAATTACCGGAAGGCGAATTGGCTGCTCCAACAAATGATATTAATACAACGGTTGCATTAGCATTATTAACATCATTCGCTTATTTTTATGCAGGTTTAAGTAAAAAAGGTTTAGGGTATTTTAAACGATACGTTCAACCAATTCCACTTCTTCTACCAATTAATATTCTAGAAGATTTTACAAAACCTTTATCACTAAGTTTCCGTCTATTCGGAAACGTCTTAGCTGATGAATTAACCATTACCGTTCTAACAGGATTAGTTCCTTTGGTTATCCCATTACCAATTATGGCATTAGGTATTTTTGCGGGTTCGGTACAAGCACTAATTTTTTCAACTTTAGCGGCTGCATATATTGCAGAAGCACTTGAATAAGTTCTATAAAATTATTGCAATTAGATTTTTTAAAAATTATATACACATACTTAAACTTAAAAATTTATTATGGATTCTATCATTTCTGCTGCTTCTGTTATTGCTGCGGGTTTATCAATTGGTTTAGCTGCAATTGGTCCTGGTATTGGTCAAGGTAATGCTGCTGGTCAAGCTGTTGAAGGTATTGCTCGTCAACCTGAAGCAGAGAACAAAATTCGTGGTACGTTATTACTATCTTTAGCGTTTATGGAAGCTTTAACAATTTACGGTCTAGTAGTAGCATTAGCACTATTATTCGCTAATCCATTTAACGGCTAAAAATTTAAAGTAAACAAGTTGAAATACTTGTTTACTTTAAATTAATTTCACTTATAATTATTTTTTAACTAACATTTCTACGAATAATTAGTTAAAAAGATAGTTTATAAGGAATTTCATTAAAAATTTTACTTCTATAGTAGAGCATATAAATTTTGTATGATTAATCTTTCAATACTAATTTCAAGTTCAGAAGTTAGTGGGCCTGGTGGGCTTTTTGATTTTAACTTAACGTTACCTTTAGTTGCTATTCAATTCGTATTATTAACGGTTTTATTAAATATTATCTTATATAATCCTTTATTAACAGTTATTGAAGAGCGTAAAGAATATATCTTGACTAACTTAACTAAGGCGTCAGAGTTATTAGCAGAAGCCAACAAACTAACTCAACAGTACGAACAAGAATTAAATAACGTCCGTAAAGAAGCCCAATCAGAAATTACAAACTCACAAAAAATTCATAAAGAAATTTTAGAGATTGAATTAAATATTTCTCAAAAATATATTGATAATTTATTAGATACTATTCAAAAAGATCTTCTTGCTAAAAAGAATATGGCATTAAATAGTTTAGATGAAATTGTTCAATCTTTATGTGTTGATATCGAAGCTCGATTATCAATCTAAATTTTTTGGTAAATGTAATTTTCCTTTTTATAGTTGAACAGTTTATATAAAAACTCGAAAATATGGAAAATTTTGATCAAATTTTTACATTACTTGCCGAACAGGAAAGTATTAGTTTAAATACTGATATTCTTGAAACCGGCTTATTAAATATTATAGCATTAGTAGGAATTCTAGTTTATACAGGTCGAGATTTTTTAGGATCTTTATTAGAAGAACGAAAGTCAACAATTGTAAAAGGCGTTCAAGATGCAGAAGATCGTCTAAATGAAGCAGAAAAACGTTTAAACGAAGCAGAAAAGCAACTAAGTCAAGCAAATATTGTCATTAGTGAAATTAAAACGGAAACTGTTTCGACGAAAAAAATGTTACTTGAATCAGATTCTTTTGCAGCTAAAAAAGATTTAAAAATTCGTTTCGATCGAGCATTAGCTACTTTCCGATCAAAAGAACGTCAAATTTTTGTAGAAATCAAAGAGCAAATTATCTCGCTTGTTTTAAGCAAAACAGTCGTTCGTGCCAAAGAAACTTTTGGACCAAAAGAACGTGCAACTGCATTAATTAATGATACTATTAATAAATTAAAAGGAGATTTATTATGAGTGTAAATCCATTAGCATCAAAAATTGCAGCTCCATATGCACGTGCTTTATTTGATTTTTCAGTTGACAAAAATATAATGCATCAGATTACAGCTGATTTTCAAAATTTAGAAATTTTTTTAAATGAAAGCACTGAATTGACGGATTATTTAAATAATCCACTTGTAAGTCAAGATGCAAAAGGTGAAGTTTTAACAAAAACCTTAAAGGCACAAGTAAATAGGGAAACTTTTACGTTTTTAATGGTTTTAGTCAGTCGTGACCGAATTAACTTATTAAATTCAGTTATTACTAATTATTTAGAATTAGTTTATGAAACAGCATCAATTAAAACAATTGAAGTTGTGTCAGCAGTTGAGTTTTCAACTACACAAAAGAGTACACTAATTCAAAAACTAAAAGAATTAACTAATGCACGTGAGATTAAATTAGACATGATAGTTGATCCAAACCTAATTGGTGGTTTTTTAATTAAAACTGAATCAAAAGTAATCGATTTTACAATTAAAAATCAATTACAACAATTAGCAAAACATTTGGATTCTGTATTAGAAATTTAATTATAAATAACTTTTTTATTAACTTTTTATTTAAAAAATAATACAATGGTAAATATTCGTCCAGACGAAATTAGTAGTATTATCCGTGAGCAGATTGAAAAATATGATCAAGATGTAAAAGTCGATAATATTGGTACTGTATTACAAGTGGGTGATGGTATCGCCCGAGTTTATGGTCTTGACCAAGTTATGAGTGGTGAACTTTTAGAGTTCGAAGACAAAACAGTTGGTATCGCATTAAACTTAGAAAATGATAATGTTGGTGTAGTATTAATGGGTACAGGCCGTCAAATTTTAGAAGGTAGTACTGTAAAAGCAACAGGCAAGATTGCCCAAATTCCAGTTGGGGATGAGTTCTTAGGTCGTGTTGTTAACCCATTGGGTGCACCAATTGATGGTAAGGGTGAGATAACAGCAAGTGATAACCGTTTAGTAGAATCGATGGCACCTGGTATTATTAGCCGTAAATCAGTTTGTGAGCCATTACAAACTGGTATTACTTCAATTGATGCTATGATTCCGATTGGACGTGGTCAACGTGAGCTTATTATTGGTGATCGACAAACAGGGAAAACATCAATTGCTGTAGATACAATCATTAACCAAAAAACGGAAGATGTAGTTTGTGTTTACATTGGTGTAGGTCAGAAGGCTTCAACGGTTGCACAAGTTGTAAATGTATTAGAAGAAAAAGAGGCAATGCCATATACAATTGTTGTATCTGCAAGTGCTAATGATCCTGCGACATTACAATATATTGCTCCCTATTCTGGTGCTGCATTAGCTGAATACTTTATGTATCAAGGTAAATCAACTTTGGTAATTTACGATGATTTAACGAAACAAGCGATGGCATATCGTCAAATGTCGTTATTACTACGCCGACCACCAGGGCGTGAAGCTTATCCAGGTGATGTATTCTACTTACATTCTCGTTTATTAGAGCGTGCAGCTAAATTAAGCGATGAATTAGGTGGTGGTAGTATGACTGCGCTTCCAATCATTGAAACTCAAGCAAGTGATGTATCTGCGTATATTCCAACTAATGTAATTTCAATTACAGATGGTCAAATTTTCTTATCAAACGATTTATTCAACTCAGGTATCCGTCCTGCTATTAATGTTGGTATTTCAGTATCACGTGTAGGTTCTGCTGCACAGACAAAAGCAATGAAAAAAGTTGCTGGTAAGTTAAAATTAGAATTAGCACAATTTGCTGAGTTAGAAGCTTTCTCTCAATTTGCTTCAGATTTAGATGAAGCAACGCAAAAACAATTAGCACGTGGAACACGTTTACGAGAATTATTAAAACAACCACAAAATTCACCTTTTTCTGTAGCTGAGCAAGTTGCTCTAATTTATACAGGAATTAATGGTTATTTAGATGATCTTGAACTAACTGACGTAAAAGCTTACTGCGCTAGTTTAATAACATATTTAGCAACTTCAAATAAATCGTATATTGAAACTGTTACATCAACAAACCAATTTACAGAAGAAGCTGAAGCTTCATTAAAAGAAGCGATTTCTGAATCAAAAGACACTTTTAATAAAAGTAAATAATTTGTCTTACTAGAATTCCAAAGTATTGCAATAAATTTTATGTTTATTGCAATACGTTTTAATTTTTTTTCCTTTAAAATATTCAAATTCAAATGAGATTGTTTTGAATCAATATCATTTAAATATTTTTCATTACGACTAAGTCATAACGAATCCTCTTTTTAGGGTTACCCTATTTTTACACTAAGAGGGGGGTAAGAATTAGTAGGAATTAATGGAATATTTTTATGGAGGGGTTACTAAAAGTTAGATGTCTTCTGAAAGGGCCTTTATATTCGATTTAACGGCACTTGAGAGGCTGATTAGGGTAAGTAAGTCGGTTAAAATGGGGGTGTAAAATAAGCAGGTTTTAGTGACGGAAATAAAACATAAAATAATTAAGAAGAGTGATAAATTCTATCACTCTTCTTAATTATTTTGAATCTCTTTACAACTTACGAAGCAGGAATTTATTTTAAAAATTTCAAAAGCTTGTTAAAACTAAAATCTCCTTTAAGATCTGTTAATCGATTATACTTGAAAATTTGTGAATCAACTATAATTGCGCATGCGTCATAAGAATTTATTTCTTCAAAATCGGATTCAATTATTTTACAATCAGTAAAAGAACCCGCTAGTAAAGATATTCTTTTGAACTGGCAAGAATTAACGTTAGTATCATCAAAATCTACTTTATCAAGATTTGAATCCCTAATTTTGCAATTATCGAAACGACAAGATTCGAATTCTACTTTTTTTAATATGGACTCACGGAACGTACATCCATGAAAATCACATTTCGCAAAAGAACTTCTTGAAAAATTACCTTTGAAATTCCCAATTAAAAATTTTAAAGTTTGGCTCACCTATAGATTTATTCTCTTGTTAATAAATAGTATTGGGTGTGCACCCTTTAGACCAACTTTAATTGACGATTCTATTTGTTGTTTTTCTGAAACAGGAACATCAAACAAGTCTTTTACTATAAGAACTTTACGCCGATTTTCTGGTAGTGTAACTTTTGGTCTATCTGTATTTTCTGGATTGAACCAATAATTTAATTGATTCTTAATTTTGAATCCAAGTTTTTTTCCTTGTTTTGTTACGCTTGTACCATTATCACCACACTCGTTACATATGGAACTAATGGTTGATTAAACTGAAACAGAAACATTTCATGTATGAATAATCTTTTTGCTTTACGAGTTGAATTCGAAGGTAGTTCTGTTAAAAATAAGTAAACCGTTTTTCGATTATTATCAACTTGTTTATTTATTTGAATTATATAATAACGCTGTTATAACTAAATATTATTTAAATAATAGAATCCTTACTTAGAGTTATATACTTTTTTTTTTAAGTTGAATTCAAGTTAAGGAAATAAGAATGAAACACTTAAAATCTTTAGTATTCCTTTCAATTTTAAGTGGTATTTTTTTTTGTAATCTACCACCAATCAGATGAGCAAGGTTTTTGGAAATGGCGTACATCATTTCAAATAGTAGTTATTCTTGCAACAAGCGCAGCTGGTTTACTTCTTCCAAATTCAGAAGCAACCGAACCTGCTACAAATACTCATCAAGCTTCTTCTGAAAGAGTATTATCAAGGCAAGAGTTTGATTCATTTGAAGATAGTGATCGACAAGTGCTCTTGGCTGAATCTTTTAACCTTCCAGTCACTTCTCCCACTAACCGTCCACCGAAGAGAGATTCCAGGGTACTAACGCCTAGAGGTCAATACTGGCATACTAAAAAATATATTACTGGTTGGGTGATGAACAATGCTCAATATCAGGAATTCGTAAATAACAATAATATTATTTAAATCAAAGATGGAAGAAAAATGTTTTACTCTTTTAGAGTATAAACAAAACTTAGACAAAACTGGTGAGTACCTTTCACTAGAGAAAGAAAAAGGACTCTTAAACTATCAAAGTAAAATTTCAGATCATTTTAGATGGGAAAAAAAACCATTTTCTCGAAGTCATGGTCGATTTCTTGGAAAATAAAATCGATCGTGATCAATATATAGATCGATTCTACGAAATTGATTCTCAAATTGAAGAATCTAAAAGAAAATTAAAGTCTGATTTTGAAAAGTTACGAGCATTTGAGCCGGATACACATTGAAAAGGCTTTGCTATCGTGATTGAACATTTATTCAGTGATATTCAAGTATTAGAACCGGATGACGAGTTGAGAATTGAGGATAAAATTTCAGAAAAAAATTTGAGAGACGGAATTAAGGAATTTTCTCCAAAGATTCAAGAATATTAAAACTTCAAACAGGGTTTTAGAGGCCCGTTTGAAATTTTAGTTATTTAATGCTTTTTGACAAAAAAATCTAAAAATAGAAAGTTATATTTCATCCAGCGAGTGGATCGATAATAACTTTCTAGTTAACTCTATTATTTTTCCATTTAAAGGCGCCAATTAAGGCTGGAATCAGGAAAGCCTAACAATAAAATTTAATATTTTAATTAATTTTAGACCCTAAAGGTTTAACACCATTAAAATTATTCTTAAATAGCCCTGTAATATTAATATTTTCGTAAAAATAAATAAATTTAGCTTTAGTAATATTAATGGGTTTGAACTGATCAAGATACTTAACTGAATTATCCTTTTGAAGGATACTGAATTTGGGTTTTAGAAATTTATTCTGAATTTCTTGTTCAATGGATTGAATCAAGATTTTTTTGATCGTTGTTTTTCGGGCATTCGAAAGTTTGTCAAATGGTTCCGCAAATTGTTGACCATCAAGTTTTTCCTTTATTGTTGTTTGGGCGAGAAATTGTATAACTTAAGTTTTAACTTCAAAGTGATAAGTTTTTTCCCAGTAAAGAAAAGACTCGTTAAACTGAAAAGGAAAGTTGTATTCATAAAATTGATGTGCAATTAACAAAGTAACATTCCAAATATTAGCCTGTTTTTTAACGTTAAAATAAGGAATCATAACTACACTTGTAAACCCAGAGTAATTATGATTCAAACTCAAATTATCATTCAGAATTGTTTGGAATGTTTCTAATTTAAAGTGGTGTAAATCTTGAAATTGTTTAAAAATGTTTAGGACCTTTTTTCGTGGTTGATGGTTTTTTTCATTGACCTTGACGTAACGTATAGAATCAATAAGACGAAAAGTAACCTCATAAAAACTTTGCTGCTCATCATTTATTTGAAATATTTGTTGCTTCTTGCCATGATTTTGAATATAGGATAAAGTCCGAAAATAATTAAAAATCAGTTCTTTGTTGTCAATTTGAGGTAATTTGAAATAAGTGGTAATAGAGCCGTTGATATTTGATTTCTGAGCCCACTTTCTGTACCAATAGAGTAGCCAATCGGCATAGAGACTATTTAACGTGACCGAACGAAATGAGTGAATATAATGTTCTTTAATCAAATTATATTCAAACTGTTGTATAGAATTATCAATTAAGAGTTTTTGTAATAATTTAGATGGTTTTAATTCAACTTCAAATTTCAACTCTTCAGGCTTATGGGTAGAATTCGTTTGATAGATTCGGGAATATTTTTTACTCCCTCGTCTCCCAACCCGATAAACTAGACCGTAGTCTTCATAATCCCAACTAACTTTGCAACGTTTATCTTTCGTATTTACTCTGCGTCTTGAAAGTTCCATAAAACCTTCAACAGATTGATTTTTTTTTATTTGATTATAAAAGTGTTCGGCATTCTTGCCGGTAAAATCAATCTTGGTACCCTTCCAGAAACTTTTTGCTTTTGGAATCTAATCATAGTGGATAAAAATAACTTTATATGAATTTTTATTACTCGAAAAAAAGTTTCTTTTTGGTCTAATTGCTTTCTTTTAAATGTTGAATTAAAACCAAAAGATTTAAAAATGTAGTAAGCTCTCTTGCGAAGGTAATCTTTCTGAAGGGAACCACTAATGTTGAAAGAAAAATAATGGATAGTTAAATTATGAGATTGAAGATTAATTTGTTCCATTTGTTTCTCCTTTGGTTACTTTCACTAATCGATTGTATGGAACGTAGTTTAATTCCTCTTTCAAAATCTTATAAATAGTATTTCGAGCTCGTCCTGTAATTTTGCTAATTTCAGTGATTGAAAGATCTTTATTTTCTTTCAAATCTTAAACTTGAGAGATTAATTTTTTGCTAATAACGGTTCTTCGTCCAAGATACTTGCAATTTTTCTTAGCAGCTTGAATTCCTTGCCGCTGTCGCTCCTTTCGACGTTCATTCTCAAAAGTAGCAATGTAGCAATGGCAGCTAAATTAGTGGAAATTAACTGATTCACAGCCATATCATTTGGAATAGGGCAAATTTAATGAAATAAATCTAACTCCTTTTTGATGAAGTCATTCTTGTAATTTTAAGAATTCAAGTGTATTTCTACTGCAACGATCTATTTTAGTGACAAGCAAGAAATCATTTTCTTTTAATTTATCATTAATCAAATTAAAAAATTAATATTTTATCTTAATTTTTTTTATCTTGGTTTATAATAATATAATAGCTAACTTTTATGTAGTTTAGTTGTAAGAAAGTCAAAAACCATTATTTATATTGAGGAATCTATTACTATGGCATTACCATGGTATCGTGTTCACACTGTTGTATTAAATGATCCAGGACGATTAATTGCTGTACACATTATGCATACAGCTTTAGTTGCTGGTTGGGCTGGGTCAATGGCCTTATATGAACTAGCAGTATTTGATCCATCAGATCCAGTTTTAAATCCTATGTGGCGTCAAGGTATGTTCGTTATGCCGTTTATGACACGCCTAGGGATTACGGACTCTTGGGGAGGTTGGAGTATTACTGGTGAAAGTGTTTCAAATCCTGGTCTTTGGAGTTTTGAAGGTGTAGCATTATCACATATTGTTTTATCTGGTATGTGTTTCTTAGCAGCCATTTGGCACTGGGTATATTGGGATTTAGAATTATTCCGTGATCCACGAACAGGTGAACCTGCTTTAGATTTGCCAAAAATCTTTGGTATTCACTTATTTTTATCAGGCTTGTTATGTTTTGGTTTCGGTGCATTTCATGTGACAGGATTATTTGGTCCTGGTATTTGGGTTTCCGATGCATATGGTGTTACCGGAAAAGTACAACCAGTAGCTCCAGCATGGGGCGCCGAAGGTTTTAACCCATTTAATCCAGGTGGTATTGCAGCGCATCATATTGCTGCTGGTCTTTTTGGTATTCTTGCTGGGGTTTTCCATTTAACAGTTCGCCCACCACAACGATTATATCGTGCGTTACGAATGGGTAATATTGAAACTGTTTTATCTAGTAGTATTTCAGCTGTTTTCTTCGCTGCTTTTGTTACATCAGGTACTATGTGGTACGGAGCAGCAGCAACACCAATTGAACTTTTCGGTCCAACTCGTTATCAATGGGATAGCGGCTATTTCCAACAAGAAATTGAGCGTCAAGTTGAAATTTCAGTCAGTGAAGGTTTATCAGAAAGCCAAGCTTGGTCAAAAATTCCTGATAAATTAGCATTCTATGACTACATTGGAAATAATCCAGCTAAAGGTGGTTTATTCCGTGCTGGTCCTATGAATAAAGGTGATGGAATTGCAGAAGCTTGGTTAGGTCATCCAATTTTCCGTGATAAGGAAGGTCGTGAATTAACAGTACGTCGTATGCCAGCATTTTTTGAAACTTTCCCAGTGATCTTAGTAGATAAAGATGGTATTATCCGTGCTGATATCCCATTCCGTCGTGCTGAATCAAAATATAGTATTGAACAAGTTGGTGTAACAGTCGATTTTTATGGTGGTAAATTAAATGGTCAAACATTTAAAGATGCTCCAACTGTGAAAAAATTCGCACGTAAAGCTCAACTAGGAGAAGTTTTTGAATTTGATAGAATAAGTTTAGAATCAGATGGTGTATTTAGAAGTAGTCCACGTGGTTGGTATACTTTTGGGCATGCTAACTTTGCTTTATTATTCTTCTTTGGTCACTTATGGCATGGTGGTCGTACAATTTTCCGTGATGTATTTACTGGTATTGGTGCAGAAGTTACAGAGCAAGTTGAATTCGGTGCATTCCAAAAACTTGGTGATAGATCAACGAAAAAACAAGGTGCTGTATAAATTACAGCCTAAGTTCTTTATATTTAAATAGGATCAAACAATGGAAGCGTTAGTTTATACATTTTTACTTATTGGTACTTTAACTGTAATTTTCTTTGCCGTATTTTTTAGAGAAACACCTAGAATTATCAAAAAATAAAACCAATAGATTGGTTTTATTTTTTCAATCCTCATGTTCTTCGAATGGATCACGCAAATTTTTTGCAGCTGGCCCAAACGCTGTATAAACAGAGTATGTGGTAATTCCTAGGAGTAAACTTGATACAAAAATTACGAGAATAGTTGCTGTTTCCATGTTATATATTTATTTAGACTAACAGTTTAACATTATATAACATATACTAGAAAAATTAATTTATTAAAAGTATAAATATTTTATGGCATTACGAACAAGATTAGGTGAACTTTTACGCCCATTAAATACTGAATACGGTAAAGTTGCTCCTGGTTGGGGTACAACACCAATTATGGCTGTAGTTATGGGTGCATTTTTAGTATTTTTACTAATTATTCTACAAATTTATAATTCATCATTAATTATTGAAAATGTAGATGTCGATTGGACAAATGGTATTGTATAATATCTAGAAAAAATAATTTAAAAGGATTTTAAAAAACTCCTTTTGAATTATAAAACTTAAATAAATTAAAAATATAAATCTATGGATATTTTAAGTTTAGGGTGGGCTAGTTTAATGACAATGTTTACGTTTTCATTAGCTATTACTGTCTGGGCTCGAAATGGTTTCTAATTATTTAAACTTTTTGTAGAATTAAAACTAAAATTATTATGGAATTAATCAAGTCAATATTCCCGTATGCAAACCAAGAAATCGTAACAGCAGCTGCGACGTGTTTCTTTATTACTTTATTTGGACTTTCTTTAGGATTTGCTTTATTAAAAGTTCAAGGTGAATAAAAATACATTTAATAATAATATGGGCTATATTATTATTAAATGAATCTTTTTTAATTTCTAAATTACCAAAAATCGGGACTGACGAGACTCGAACTCGCAACTTCCGCCGTGACAGGGCGGTGCTCTAACCAATTGAACTACAGTCCCATAAATGTAATAAAACAATATAAATTTAATTTTATAATTTGTCAATATTTTGTTTTTAATCTTTTGGGTAAGGAGAAACGGGGATTCGAACCCCGGGCACAATACATTGTGCGATAGATTAGCAATCTATTGCTTTCGACCACTCAGCCATTTCTCCTTCTAAAAAATAAATAACTTTTGAATTAACACTTATTTTTTTTTAATCGTATAGTAGATGGCTCTGGTGGGATTTGAACCTACGACCTTGGGCTTATGAATCCCCTGCTCTA
>ERZ1740068.90-NODE-90-length-57443-cov-8.373196_pt1 | contig 57443 bp, 42 predicted proteins | sample MGYA00581735_ERZ1740068 | MGnify/ENA primary metagenome ERZ1740068 (study PRJEB43018, sample SAMN04849740) | marine metagenome | isolation source: floating plastic debris | place: Pacific Ocean | collected 2008-08-30 | study: EMG produced TPA metagenomics assembly...
GATGGTCACTTTGACATTGGTACCGCCGAATTGTCGGACATTTATCGTGGATTGCAAGCTGGCTTGTTGAATGAATTTGAATATGACCAGGCCATCCAAACCGCATTGGCCGAGAAAGCGGAAGGTTCACTCTATGTGAGTCCCGATGAGCCGATGGTTCATTGTTTTATGCCAGGGATCAAGATTGACCTGGGAGGCATAGGGAAAGGCTATGCACTTGATTTTTTGGCGCGTATTTGCCGCGATCGTGGTATCACCACTTTTTGTCTGGACGCGGGCGGCAGTACCGTACTGGTGGAAACTGATCTGGACGATGGTTGGGACTATCACCTGGCAGCCAGCAAAGACCGGCGGCAGGTCAGGATTGCCAATGGGTCTGTGAGTGCCTCAGGTAGCAAACACCAGGGGAATCATATTTTTAATCCCATTACGGGACAGAATGATGAACGAATTTATGATCGCTTATGGGTGAGTGCAACGAACGCTTTACAGTCAGATGCTTGTGCAACCGCCTTTTATAACATGGAGGTATTGGAAATAGAGCAGGTAATGCAGCAGATTAAATCCATCCATTGGGTTGCTTATGCGCAACGGGGCGAAATTAAGTTCATTGAGCGGAAAGGAATACAGGAAAGCATATCAACAGGTGCAGGCGTATCGTCTACATCTTGAGTATACAAATAACAACAAATAACATAAACCTATATGAAGACAGCAGGAAGTAGCGAAGACAAAAACAAAGGTAGACGGAATTTTTTGAAGAAGAGTGCTGTAGGGACAGGGCTGATTCTTGCCAATCCTTTCAACATCATCGCCAACCCGCTGCAGAGTGCTGATGAAGTAAAAGTGGCAGTCGTTGGCTGCGGCGGCCGGGGCAGGGGAGTTGCTTTTTCCAACATTCCTAAAATACCTGGTTGCAAACTGGTAGCAGTCTGTGACGTGGTGAAGAGCAGAAGAGAACAATTTCAGGCCAGGCACAAAAAGAGAACCGGTGAGCGTATCAATGCTTATGAAGATTTCTACAAAATGCTGGATTCAGAAAAACTGGATGCTGTGGTACTGACCACTCCTGATTTCTGGCACATGCAGCATACAGTTGACGCACTGGAGGCGGGTATACACGTATATTGTGAAAAAGCCATGTCCAATAAGCTGGAGGATGCCTATAAAATGGCTGCTGCACAGAAGAGAACAGGCAAGCTTTTGCAGATCGGTCGACAGCGAAGAAGTAACGACAGATACCGGTTTATGTATCAGAACCTACTGAAGAAAGAAGAACTGTTTGGTCGTTTGACGCATGCCATCGGACAGTGGAACCGGTCTAAGATCTGGACACAAAAACCGAATCCTGCAGATAAACTCGATCTCAAAACTTTGAAGAAATATGGGTTTACCTCAGAGGATCAGGTCTATAACTGGCGAAATTACAAAGAACTGGGTGGCGGCGTCGTCTCCGACCTGGGTTCGCATCAGATAGACATCTTCAACTGGTTCTTCGACGCCTATCCAAAAGCGGTGTACGCCTCTGGTAACAACTCCTACTTCGGTTTTGAGCAGGCAGATACCATGGCCACCATCCTGGAATACGATACACCCAAAGGTCCGGCGCTGGGTATTTATGAAAACATCAGTAACTCCAGAGCCATTGGTGTGTATGAGCGCTTTGTGGGAGACAAAGGTGCCTTCATCATATCAGAGGGAAAAGATAACAAGATTTACCGCGAGTCCGCGGTGGATGCCAAAGAGTGGGATCCCATGGTGAAAAAAGGATATCTGAGTAACTATGCGAAGCTGGCCAAGTACAAGGAAAAAGAATCTGGTGATTCCGGTATCAAAGAAACGGCACCACAGATCAGCTATGACATTGCCGAAATCAAGGATATGGACGTCATTTACAACCTTCAGGCGCATACTGCGCACCTCAAAAATTTTATTGAGGCAGTAAGGGGCATAGAAAAGCTAAATTATGATGCAATTGAAGCATATAAGAGCGAAGTTTGCATTTATAAAATCCACGATGCCATCAATGCAGGTGGAGATAAGATATTGATTCCCGAAGAGGAATACAACGTCATTTAATCCTCGTAAAGTGCACACTTTACTTAGATTAAATATATGGTTAGCAAAATGAAAAGGGAGAGACTGTTGTCTCTCTTTTTTTTGGTGTTTTTTGCAGTTTGTGTGGACACAAACACCAACGGCTGTCTTTTGTGTCCACACAAAAGACCCTACTAAACAAACAGATTAAACATTTCTCAAACTCTTCCGTTATTTACATGTACATACATATAAATTTAGGAGGATACTTTAAGATGAGTAACAATTCAGTGATCAGAATTAAGCCGTTAGGTTTTCCATGGGATACATCAGACCCATTTTTGTTTTGTGCTTACCATGCAGATCATTATCCCAAAGGGAATGACCAACTGGGCCCTGATCCCGCATTATTGGCCGGTCGTCAGATCGGTCAGGATTTTCAACTGAGAGACGGTTGGCGTATGTACCACGGCAGAACGGTACCGGGTTTTCCCTCACACCCACACAGGGGTTTTGAGACCATTTCCATTGTGACAGAAGGTTTGGTAGACCATTCGGACTCTTTGGGCGCTGCTGGTCGGTTTGGCAACGGTGATGTACAGTGGATGACCGCAGGTAAAGGTGTACAGCATTGTGAGATGTTTCCGCTGCTGGACAAACAGGCGGATAATCCATTGGAGATGTTCCAGATCTGGCTCAACCTGCCGAAGAAGAGTAAAATGGTGGAGCCTCATTTCAAGATGCTTTGGAACGAAGACATCCCGCTGATTACCGAGACAGACGGCAACGGTGGTAAAACCACCATCAAGTTAGTGACAGGGGGTGTCAATGGACACCAGTCCTACGAGTCTACACCCGACAGTTGGGCACACGATCCGTACAATGCAGTCACCGTACTGACTGTCAAGATGGAACCTAACGCCCAGTGGACAATCAATCCTCTGGAGGTTGAAAAAGTGGGTGAGATCAGCCAATCGATTTATTTCTATGCAGGCAGTAGCATGACGGTAGATGGCCAGCAGGTGCAGCGTGACATGGCGGTTGAGTTGGATGCTGCCAGGCCAACAACGATCGTCAATGGTGATCAGGATGGCTATTTCTTGTTCCTGCAGGGCAGGGCTATCCAGGAACCAGTGGCGAAATATGGTCCGTTTGTGATGAACTCTCAGCAGGAGATCATGGAAGCAATGGATGATTACCGAAGAACGGAGTTTGGGGGCTGGCCATGGGGGTCGCACGATCATGTTCATGGTGCGGATCGCGGTAGGTTTGCCTTACATGCCGATGGCAGAGAAGAGGTGAAGAAGTAGGAGATTCAGAGCGGCCCGCGCAGGGTGAAGAGTGAGAGTGAGAACTCAGAGTGGTAGTGAGGTTTGAGATCATATAAACGCCGTGGCAGTTTTCACCTGCAACTGATGATACACAGGTAGGAATTGACTTGTGATACGAGGTTAAATCAAAAAAGCGATTGCATTCCTGAAGGAGCAATCGCTTTTTTATAGTATTCATGTTCAGACGTTGTCAACGTCCGATCAATTTACTGTCTTCTCAAGGTAGTCGTGAGGTCTATCTCTACGTCAAAAGTGGCACCGGAGGTAGGATCTGTTACAGAAATGTCCTGACGCTGGGTCATGGTTACCTCATCCGCTCCGTTAAATGAAATAGTTACCTCAGGCTCTCCGATGTCCAGACCAGTTAAAAGTTCGTCATTTCCTGCATTTAAAAATTGATCGTCAAAAATCAATGTACCATCCTCAAATCTGTAGGTACCTTCAGTAGTGAGATTCCGGAATTCAAAGGTCTCTGTTTGTGTATCTTCCCCTGGTACTTCTACAGTAGTCTCCAGGTCATACCCGCCTTCAGATGAATACGTATTCTCTGTGAAGGTTACGTTATAATCAAAGTTTGATCCGACGGATGTAGCAGTAGTTGATACCGGCAGGCCAAAAAAGTCAACAGAAGTACTTGTTACTGCTCTCAGTGCTGTCATGTTCCACGTCCCAATAATGTCATCTGCCGTTACCGGGTCCTCTGTGTCATCTTCGCTACAGTTGGCCAATAACAGAATGACTGAAAGGCCTAATAACAGTTTTAAATATTTGGTCATAAGAATTGTTATTTATAGTTGTTTGATTGTCTTGCTAATTGCATAAGCAGTAGTGCTATCCTTTAGCTTATTTGGTTCATTGAAAGCTTATAATATAGGACCTAGTTGAATGTCTTCTGGTTTCGTCTTGCAAGAATAATAAGTTTTCTCAATAAATTAATATTTGGCAGTATATAATCTTCCAAAAACAACATCAAAGTTCCTAAGGCTGTGCTGCTATCCTGAAAAGTTTTTACTATTCTATCACAGGCTACAGCAGCAAAAGTATTCTGTAAGTTTTATTCTTCGTCGGTTTTGGCTTCAAAGAAATCTTCCACCGCTTTTGAAAAAACACCTGAGAATGTGCTTGCATAGACCCTCCCGTTGAACAACGCAAGTGAATTGATTTCGTTGCCGTCCAGACCTTCGTTGTCGAGTTCGGTGATATCAAATCCGCCTGCCGCCTCTTCAATTAAAAACAGCTGACTGTTGTTGAAACCAATGAGTTGATCTGCAATTGGCACGTACTTCAGGAAAGAAAAATTCCGATCGATGTTACCAAGTTGATTCCAATTGCCATTCTGATCTCCGATGAAGATCTGAGATACAGCGGCAGTTTCACTCACGGCGTAGGACGTTTGGCCAAGTGTAAACATCCGGGTAAACTGCGCATCAGCAACTTTGCTGAGCTCCTGAGCTTCATTGATTCTATAGGTCCCGTCAAACCGGGATATGAAAAACTCATCTCCAGCTACATGCAAGCTGTTAGTATGAGTATATATGCTTGGCTCCCGGAAAATCTTGGTAGACACCGTATCCAACCGGCCCAGTTCACTAATGTCCTTAATTTCGATCTGCATCCAGAGTAAATTCCAATGACCATCAGTGCTGTAGGGGATAAGGCATTCATTTTTAGAGTTGATCACCATCGCATCGGATCGAAAAAAAGGAGGAAACTCAAATTGATTGAACTGAGGATCTATCCTTCTGAGGTCATAGGAGAGGTTTACCTGATCGGTAACAGGAAACTCCGTTCTGTATATCCCCAAACGATGGTCATCTCCGAGTAAAAAGATCTTAGAAGAGATTGGCATCTTTTTTCGGGTATCAAATCCCAGGCGGATGGATGATTGTGTAACCGTTTCTACATCATTCTCCAGACTTACATCAGAAAACCGAATACGACCTAAAAAGTAGAGGTTGTCCTCAGTCGCATAGCTATTGTACTGAACTTTTGTTTCAAGAAGAAACCTTTCATCCAATTGCCATGACCTGTCATCAGCGATCGCAGGAGTATCGTCATCATCATTGTTACAACCAATTAAAAAAATGAGTGTGCTGAAGAGCAAAAAAGTGAGTGCTTTTTCCATGAAAAATTCAGTTTATCATGTTGACTGATATTTTAAATTGATGAGCACAAGAATCGTACTAAAAATCGATTTTGTTCATGTCAAAATGATTTTTTGTATAAGTGGGCTTTACTCTTCCGTTACTACCTTCTCTTCAAAGAAATCTTCCAGGTCTTTGGAAAACACGCCTGAGAACGTAGACAGGTAGACTTTGCCGTTAAAAACAGCGATTGAGTTGATCTGATGCCCAAAAAGCCCTTCATTATCGAGTTCTGTAATATTGAAACCCTCAGCAGTTTCTTCCACTATCCATATTTGACTGAAGCGAAAAGCAATGGTCTTATTTTCAATCTTAGTGAATTTCAGCTCGCTAAAAACAGGGTCAAGGTTACCGATAAACGCCCAAGTAATCCCATCCTGAGAGGCATAGAGCTCATCAAAATCAAGACCATATAAAGTATCATCCACTTCAAACATTCTGTAGAAGCCAACATCAGTGACCTGTCTCATTTCGCGGGTAGCATCTATCCGATAAGTCCCGTTGAGCCTGGAGACGTAGAATACATCATCAAAAACGTTCAGTCTGGTCCAGCCAAAGGATACGTTGGGTTGGCTGTATATTTGTGTTTGCAGGGTATCGACAATTTCATTGGCTCTCAAGGTAACGTCGGCCAACAGGAGATTCCAATGTCCCTCTGTTACATAAGGAATCAAACACTGATTTCTGGAGTTGATCGCCATGGCTTGAGATCGGGAAAAATGGGGGAAATCAAAGCCCTGAAATCCCGGATCAACCTTTTCCATATCGAGATAAAAATTTGAAACATCGCTCACAGGATTTTGTGTAGAAGTGATCAAGGCAATTCGTTCATTGGCTGTTAAAAACAATTCTGAGGAGACCGGCATTTGAAATTGCGTACTGTGCTGTAGAAAGAAGCCTGAAATCTCTATTTGTTCCATCCCGTCTGCTATCGTGATGTGAGACATGAACTGCCGCCCCATAAAAAACAGGTTTTCGTCGTCAGCAAAGCTGTTGAACTGCACTTTGTTTTCGAAAAGGAAACGTTCATCTTCTTCCCAGGCGGAAGGCTCCACCGCTGTTGGTCCGTCATCGTCTGATCCGCATCCGTAGGTGAGGGTGATTGCCGCTAATAGCAGCAGCGTAACTACATTTTTCATAGTGCCGGGTATTCAAAAATCGAAAAACACAAACGCTAATATCTACGGGTACATGCTAACAAAGTTGACGAAAGTCTGATGTTTTCTTTAATTGTCACTCAAAATGCACTGATCCAACTTCCAAATTTTGTCCACCCAGGACTATATCTCCATCAAATACTCCCTCAAACTCACTTCTGCATCCAGCACCATCTTCTTCTTGAGACGGTAGAGACTCTTCTTTACGGCTTCTGTAGTGGTGGTAGAAATAGAGGCGATTTCTTTTCGGTCCATGCCCACGCGCAGGTAGGCGCAGATGCGAAGGTCATGAGGGGTGAGGGTAGGGTACAGCTCTTTCAACTTATTGAAAAACTCCGGGTGTACTTTCTCAAACTGATACATGAAGTTGTTCCAACTCTCTTCATTAAGGTTGGACTTGATGGTGCGCTTGATCTCCCTGATATCTGGAATCACTTCCTGGTCTACCTTGCCCGAAAGCCCATTGATTTGGGAGCCAATCTGCTGAAGCAATGTATTGCGCTCATGTGAAAGCATTGTCACTGTGGTCAATTCCCGCTCCTTTAGTGCAATGGTTTCTTCGGCCATTTGTTTTTCGGTTTCCCGCAATTCACTGATTTGAATGTTTTTCTCCATCAACTCCCGATTCTTCTGTTTGTTGACCTGATATGCCCGGAAAACGATGAGCAGGATCAGCAACACAAGTGCTCCGCCGCCAATTGCCGCTTTGTTAATCAAGGATTTTTCAGCCAGTTCTTTTTCATAAGATAACTCCTTCTGGCGATTCTCAAAGGCAGTGATATCTCTTTCCTTCTGAAACTCGAACTCGGCTTCCAGTCGTGCGATTTTTTTGGTGTTTTGGTCATTGCTGATGCTATCAGAATACTGTTTGTAACGGATATGTGCCTCAAAAGCTTCTTGATAAAGTGACCGCTTGCTGGCAATAGCAGCGAGTAGCTGATTCCCTTTGCGCAGGTAATTGAATGAGTTTAGTGACTCTGCTATAACAAGTCCTTCCTTCACCTGATTATAAGCAGCTTGGTACTTTTCTTGCGCCAGGTAGCTTCTACCTATTTCAAGCATGACACTGGCCAACCCCAACTGGTCTTTAATCTTACGTCTGATCTTCAATGATTTTTCCTGGTATTCCAGGGCTTTTTCTATGTCGCCCTCATCCAGATAGGATGACGCCAGACTATTGTAGGCAGTTGCTAACCCCCGGGGGCTACCCATTTTTTCATTAAGTGTCAAAGATTGACGATAATACTCAATGGCATTTTCATGGTCATTTAGCTGATTATAAATAGACGCAATACTATTGTAAGAGTTAGCCATACCACCTTGATCTCCAAGCTCTTTTCTAACGGCAAGTGACCTTTGGAAATACTCCATTGCCTTATTAAGGTCATTTTGTCGTAAATAAACAAGACCTGTATTGTTATAAGCAAGGCCTTGACCCTTTTTGTCACCAATCTTCTCCATTTCGGTGATGACAATCAAATAGTTTTCCAGTGCCTGAGAATAGATACCTTGTCTGAAATACACATTACCGATTCCCAAATAAGTAGGAATCTTCCCTACTTCGTCACCGAGTGAGTCTTTGAGTTGGATCGATCGCCTAAAATTTTTGAGCGCCTCTTTGTAGTTACCTTTGTAAAATCCAAGGTTCCCGAGATTGTTATAATTCAGACTAAGTCCGTTAAAATCCCGCAGTTCTCTCTGAATGTCCATAGAGCGCTTGAAGTACAATGCTGCACTGTCGTACCTACCTGTGAAAATATGACAATTACCCAATCCATTGTTGCCTAATGCCAGACCCTGCCGGACTTTGAAATCTTCGGCAAGGGATAAGACTTCCCTGAATGCAGTTTTGGCCTGGGTATAATAACCACGCGTCATCAATACCCAACCGCCGACATTCTTCGCATCCACAATGCCTTTACCGTAATCTATCGTTTGAGACATCGCTTTCGCTTTAGCAATGTAATCTTCGGCCATTGCAGAGTCTGAATTGGTGTAGATCTTCGCCACGTCATTGTAGACATCTACTTTTTCCTGGTCTGTCAAAGGGGTTTCCAGAAGTGCTTTGAGTGAATCAAGGTCATCGAGGGTTTGGGCACTCAATAAACCAGAAGAGAATAAAAGAATTAAAAAGAACTGAATCTTCATTGGGTAATTTTGCTAGTGATTTTTGTAATGATCGAAACGGGGGTTTGCTCCTGTTTCTTTGAAAACTTTTACAATGCTCGAGGTGTGGCTGTAATATGAGCAGAATAAAAGCAAATTATTGGCTGAATATTGCAGAAGCAGGCAAATAGGCACCTGAATCGGCAATATGATTGTTTTACCGTTACACGGTCATGGATACTATGTCATCTGTTGTCTCAATTAAATTTTCATCAGGAAATCAATCAATTCTTCCCCTGCGCCCAGGTTCATCTTCTTCTTCAACCGGTATTGGCTTTTCTTCACAGCTTCCGCAGTTGTATTAGAAATCGCCGCTATCTCTTTTCTTTCCATTCCTACCCGTAGGCAGGCACAGATACGCAAATCGTGGGGTGTCAGGCTTGGAAATTGATCTTTGAGCTTGTTGAAAAACTCTGGATGTACCTTTTCAAACTGATACATGAAATTGGACCAGCTTTCCTCGCTCAGGTTGGAGTTGATGATCTTCTTGATCTCTTTCAAATCAGGAATGACTTCCTCGTCTACTTTGTCACTGAGGATTTTAATTTCATTGCCCAGTTGCTTTAAAAAAGCGTTTTGTTCCTTCGTTGCAGCAGTCATAGCGGTCAATTCCTGTTGCCTTAAATCCGGTTCATCTTCAGATATACTTTGACCGAATCCGCTAAGTTTTGAGCTGATTTGATTTGCTTTGGTGTGCTCATAATTCTTTTGTTTTCGAAATTGAAACAAACGATAGATAATGATCAAAACCACCAGAATGATGACACCTGTTCCAATGTATGTCTGTTGTATTTCCATTTTCATCCTGCGCCCATTGAAAGCAGCTTATTATTTAAACTGGAAGTTAGTCTTTTACCCTCTGTTGGTGGCCTGGATTTTATTGAAATTCCTTTCAGTTTAGCCCATGTCCCCGCTTTGTCCCCTTGAAACTATTTTAAAAATTGGGTATTTGGATGGGTGTAAGGAAGTAAATCAAGCTAATCCTACGTTCGCTCAATTGCGCATTCGTTTCAATAAAATAGCAACAGTTAAATATGGGATCATGCTAACTTCAAATCATGGGAGTTAGCCGAAAATCCTGAAATCAGAGTAGGCAGATAGCAAAACTATATTACAATGAAAAAGAAATTGAATGAATTGAAAAAAGAAGGTTATGTATCAATGATTGATGATCGTAGTGAAAATTTACTAGGAGGCAGGCACAGAAATACCCACATTGAAATCATGATTACAGATGAACTCGTTTAGGAAACTGTAAGCATCAGGTAAGCCCTTGTTATCCCTTCGAAAAAACAAGTATGCTTGAATAAAATACCATGTTTTAAAAATGCCATTTGGATACATCCTTGTCATCTAAATGGCATTTGGTTTTTACTCCTCTCAAAACCCCAACAAAAACTCCCGCAAATTATCCTCCGGTTGCAGTTCCAGTCTTTTCCGCATGCGGTTGATGTTCTTCTTCACACCTGCCACCGTGATATTACTGACCTGCGCAATCTCCTTATTGCCCATACCCACCTTCAGGTATGCACAAAGCCGTAGGTCATTCTGTGTGAGGGCGGGGAATTGGTCTTTTAAGTCGTTGAAGAATTTGGGATGCACTTTCTCAAACTGATAAGTAAACATAGACCAGCTCTCATCGTTGATGTTGGATTTGATGAGCCTCTTGATCTCCCGGAGGTCGGGGAGGACCTTTTGGTCTACCTTATCTGTCAGGTTGCCTACCTGCTCACCGAGTCTTGTCAAGATGTTGTTTTTTTCGTGCGAAAGCATGGTGATGGTAGTCAGTTCCCGTTCTTTGAGGGCCAGCGTCTCTTCAGCCATCTGCTTTTCACTGACCCGCAACTGGCTGATCTCTTCATTGCGGGTTGTGAGCTCTTCATTGCGTAGGTTGATGATTTCATTTTTGTGCGACAGTGCCTGATTACTTCGTTGTTTGATCAGGTAAGAGCGATACAGCACCACCAACAATGCCAGTACGATCAAAATGATCACGATCGCGCCCAGACGCACGATTCTTTCCTTTTCCAGTTCCTGCTCATATAAAGCCTGCTGTTGTTTTTGCTCAGTCTCTAGCCGTTCCTGCTCTCTCTTTAGTCGAAAATCATATTCGGCCCTGGCCACCTCTACCAGCTTATCCTCTTGAAAAATGCTGTCATTGACTGCTACATAGGCTTCTTGGAATTGATAAGCATCACGCAAATTGCCGGTTGCGCTGTAAACTTTATGAATGGCCTCATAGGCATTTCTTTTGTGAGTGTTCTTGTCAGTATCAGCGGCCAATTCCCTCAATCTGGAAGCTTCTGCCAGCGCTTTGTCCAGCTGACCAAACTCCAGAAAGCATCTTGCCAAACTAACCCGAAGCAGTAACTCTTCCTCGGGAAGGCGCCGGTCCTTGATCAGTGCCATTCCTCGCTCAACATGCTGAAATGCTTCCTCGTACCGCTCTTCATCTATGTAAGTGCTGCCCATACGCTCCAATACATAAGCCTGGTCGTCAATGTTGTTTTGGTTGATATGCATCTCCAGACTTTTTTGATAATACATAAAAGCTGAATCTAAATGGCCTAGCTCTCTGTACTGATCGGCCACATCAGAAGTGTATGCCGCCATCCAATAGCGATCGTTGTTTTTAGTAGCTACGGCAACTGCCTGCTTTGCATAAGTAAGTGCTCTTGTATGATCTTTTAAGTAGTAGTAACTCTGAGCAATGCTTCCAAGATAGGTGGTAATATTAGTAAACTGATTTTTCTGCGCAATTTCCAACGCCTTGAAAAACTGCTCCAGCGCATCAGCTACATTTCCCTGATTGAGGTAGATGGTGCCAGCATTGCCATAGCTCGCAGAAAGGTTGAATTGATCATCGAGACGCTCATAGACTTTGGTATTTTCGAGCGTTATCTCCAATGCTTCCTGCATTCTTCCCTGACTGAAGTAGACCCCTACAATGGTCATATTGGCGGCAGCAATGTTGTCATCTTTTGATAATTGTTTGGTGATTTCCGTCTCGTAGATCCTCTTGGTGGCCAGGGATGCTGACAACGCACTGTCATACTTTCCCTGAAAAAACCAAATGTTGCCCTTTTGCAAAAAGAGCTTCCCAACCTTATCACTTTCAGCGCCTGAATACTGTCCAGCTCGGGCTGTATCGGCAACAGTTTCTTCTGCGCTGGCATTGTCTCCCAACAACAGATCAACAGGAGAGTATATAGTATGTGCTTCATCAATTCTTGTTTTTCTTTCTCATAGGCTTAACCTTAGTACCTTTCTTCGCCTTGGCTATCAAAAGCAATGAAGGTCTGTCTATTTTGCCTACTGCCAATTGTCAACTGGCTACTTTATGATTCGAGATCGCGATTCTAAGATTAAACCTAAGTATTCTCCACCTCAAAAATCAATTTTTAGAAATATTTACGGGGGTGTAACCCCATAGTCACCCGGTCCATACTTGCGCCTAAGCGGGTTTTTGCTGCTTATTTGCACATATCCGAAAAATCACACAAAATCTTTATTTGTTAATGTTAATTAGAAAATCAGATCAGAAAACAGCCCATCCTGTACTTTTTCTTTTTGTGCTTTTACTACTGCTCACCTTCAAACTGACTACGAAGGCACAGCCTCCGCAACTGGAATTGGTCAAGCCCGGGGGTAGTCCTGCTCAGGTGATGGACTTTCCCAATTACCGAATCATCTCCAGAACTGATGAGATCGTAGACATCGATGGTGATGGTGACAATGACGTGATCGTGTTTACAGGGCAACCCAGAAATTATCGTTTTTTCATCAACGATGGCGTTGGTAATTACTCGGAGTATGAAGACCATCCGGCAATGGATTTAATCGGGACCTCCCGGTTCGATGTCATCCGATTCGCATTTGTTAATGACGATGCCTATATCGATGTACTGGCAGGCAAGCAAGATGAACCTGCCAGACTGTATTTTGGAGATTCAATGGGCAACTTTAACGATAGTGGAATCAAATTTCACGATTCATGGCAAGGTAATATTGAAGTACTGGATTTTGATTCAGATGGCGACCAGGATGTGCTGGTAGCAGGACATGTAAATTTATTTCCAGAAGAGTCTCGTGTAATCCTCTATCGCAATGACGGATCAGAGAATTTTACAGCAGATGCTGTACTCAACCTGGATAATATCGATTTCAGAGAAATAGCCGTTTCTGAAACTTATGACGGCGACAAAAGGAATGTCTTCATTTCAGTAGGTAACGATGTCTGGCTTTATCAATATGATGACACAACTGATGAAGTCTCGCTGATCTCTCAAACCATCTTCACCGGTCTCCCCTCGGGTGGTGAACTGGAAATAGATCTGGCGGATGCCAACGAAGACGGGCTGGATGATGTGTTGATCGTAGGGGAAAAGATCCATCTCTTTGTCAATTCAGGTGGCACGAGCTTCACCGTTGACACTACTGTACCGTTCCACAATGCTGAAGGCTCCACACTTTCGGTCAAAAACACTATTGGTCATCTTGCGGATTTTGATAATGATGGCGTTGCGGAATTCATTCATATCAGCGCCAATGGTGTCTATAAATTCTATGAAAACAATGGTACCGGAGGTTTTACCTTGTTCTACACAGAGCAAATAAGCAGTGCAACAGGTACTTACTTCCAATATGGTGATTTAAACAATGACAACCTGATTGATATTCTGTTCGCTAAATCGACTGACTCAGACACCTTTTCAGGCGAAAGAAGGCGAAATGGCGTGTTGCTCAACAATGGAGATAACACCTTTATCGAAGACATCAGCTACACACTACGGGATGCTGGGGAAGGCAGTGTGCTCGCTGGAGATTTTGACAATGACAACGATATTGATTTGTTTCTGACAGGAACGGATTTTTTCATCGAGGGCGCCCATTCTAATCTATACCTCAATGATGGCGATGGTAATTTCACGTCTGGTGCTGTCACGCTTGGACAAGAGTTTACGTCTTCTGTAGCGATCACTTCAGATATCAATCAGGATGGTTATCCGGACATCATTATTTCCGGCAAAAGGAATTCATCCATCGTTACCACGGTTTATCACATAGATGAGAGTAGTACCTTTACTCAAGCGAGTGGCTATCCCTTTACCGGTGTCATTGATGGCGATATTGTATCCTTCGATGCCAACGGCGACTACAATCCCGACCTCCTTTTTGTAGGACAAAACACGCAGGGTAGGGAGATCGCATGGCTCTACCTGGGCACAGGAGAAGGCAACTTCAAAAGAAAGTATGTCACCGGACTCACAGGGATAACCAGTGCGGCTGCGGCCAATGCAGACATTGACCAGGATGGTGATCAGGACCTGATTTTAACCGGTAAAATTGAAGGCACAGCGACCAGCAAGATTTATCAAAATGATGGTGACGGTAATTTCACGGAGGTAGGAGCAGGAACGCTTCCCGCCATTGAGTCGGGGGATTTGGTACTCACTGACTTTAGTGGAGACAACCTCCCGGATCTGCTGATAGCTGGAAGCGATACCTTAGTGGTTTATCTCAACGATGGAGTAGGAGGGTTCACTGTTGCGCTGCAAGAGATCGGCACATCACAGACCACTATCACCACCACAGACATTGATGAAGACGGTGACCTTGATTTTCTCCTGGCCGGACTGGATGGTTTTGGCAAGACGAAGCTCTACCTCAATGATGGTACCGGTTCCTTCACACAGTCCGATATTCGGTTCCATGGCGTCACCAGGGCCAACCTGATTACCGCAGATTTTGACGGGGACTTTGACGACGACCTGCTGGTGGTGGGATCAGAATCTACCAACGCTACAGACCTCGTAAGTGCCGATGCGACGAGGATGTATGAGAATGCGACCACCTTGGCGATAGTTACTGAATCTGTCATTGCCTGTGATCAATATTTCTTCGTAGATGAGTCATTGACTACCTCGGGATTGTATTCCAAAACGGTCACCACGCCGGAAGGAGGGACCCGAATAATCAACCTATCCTTAACTATCAACAGCAATACTAGTCAAACACTTGATATTCAAGCTTATGACTCGTACAGCTTCAATGGAAGATTCTTGGTAGAATCCGGTAGTTATACCACTAATTTCCATAGCAGTACCGGCTGTGACAGCCTGGTAACGATCAACCTGACCATCAATCAGGCCATTGCCAAAGTGGATCGCTTAAACCAGTTATTTGAATTGGTACAACCTGATGGCTCACCTGAAGCGTACAATGATTTTGACCTGAGCCGGGATGGAAATGGTGTCTTTTATGACATGGATGGAGACGGCGATACGGACTATCTGCAGTATGGTTATTTCGCCAGAGGAAACAGATTAGCAACCGTTTACCTCAATGACGGCACAGGCCAATACATCAAGCAACTGAACTCCGATGAGATGGCCCCATTGCCCAACTCCTACGAATATGCAACTTTCGCCTGGGGAGATTTGAACAAGGATGGCATCAACGATTTACTCATTGGTGGAGATACTTATGAGCGAAACATTGATGGCATTGGTTACAATGATGAGTCGGCCATGTTCTGGGGAACGGCAACAGGGCACCTGATCGAAAACACCGATATCTCACTCATGAAAGTTGGTACAGGCAACTTTACAATTGCAGATATCAACAATGACGGTCACCTCGATATTGTCGCCAGCGGGCCAGATGCCAGTGGCATCTACTACAATAATGGTGATGAAACCTTCACCCTGGATGATACCGTATTTGGCGATTTGACCTTTGGTGGAAACGCAGTATCGCAACGATATGAAACAGGTGAACTAGACATTGTCATCAGTGGGTTTACCCGTACACCCTCTTTTGCTATCTTAACCATCCTTTACAGGGCAGACGAAATGGGCAATGTGACGAAAATATCAGATTCGTTTTTCCCAGGCTCTTCTGTAGTCAGACACCTGTTTGGTGATGGTAATAACGATGGCATCGAAGACCTGATGATCACGGGGACAGACTTTTTTAGGACACGCGTCAATCATCTATACTTCCGCGATGCGTTGGGAAATTACGTCTCATCCTATGCTATATTTGACAATATACTGACTGGCTGGGGCTTATTTGAAGACCTCAATCGCGATGGTGCGGCCGAAGTGATCTTATTTGAGTTAGACGAAGAAGACTTTCATGTCTTCTGGAATGATGGCTATGGACAATTTGGCACTGCAGCTACCTACAGTTACCGGCTTAGCAACAACAGAATCCTCGTACAGGACATCAACGATGACGGCTGGCCGGATATCCTGGCAAATGCCCGGTCATCAGATACGCCAGAGACTTATCAGTTCATCAACGGTCGGGACAATTCTTTTACCGAAAGTACACTGTCTGTGTTTTCGGGTGTTTACCGTGGCGACATCAAAGTAGCAGACCTCAACGGCGATCTTCTTCCAGATCTGTTGGCGGTTGGGACGAGTACGACAGACTACTCAACCACGTTGTATGCCGGTGATGGTGATGGCGGTTTCTCTGAAGTAAGCTCGTCATTCGCACCGCTGCGAGATGCCCAGGTGGCGATCGCAGACCTCGACGGAAACCTCACCAAAGATGTCATCATGATTGGAGACTCTACAGGTACCGGTGGAGCGGCATTGGCCAGTTTGATCTATTTGAACGATGGCAGTGGCAATTTTACGATGGTGGAAGGTCATGGCATCACAGCAGTTAAAAGAGGTAAAGTCATCGTATTGAATGCAGATGCTAATGTTTCTAACGACCTGCTGATTATGGGATTGAACGAATCCAATGAGTCGGTTGCAGCGCTTTATCTCAATGATGGAACGGGTGCATTCACACTGCATGATTCGGGGATTTCGCCAACAGAAAATCCTTCAGTTAGCGCCGGAGACATCGACGATGACAATGACATCGACTTAGTCATATCTGGTACCAAGGCTGATGGAGATCCGTCGGTCACCCTGTATTTGAATGACGGATCCGGTAACTTCTCAGTACAATCACCAAATAACTTTGATGCCATTAGTAATGGTGAAGTACGGCTTGTAGATCTGAATGGAGATGGCTATCCGGACTTATATGTAGGTGGAGATGGACTGCAGGTCACTTATAAAAATGATGGGACCGGCTCGTTCAGCTTTTGGAAAGAATTTGAGCCCATTACAGAAAATGATGTAGACTTTGCCGATCTCGACGGCGATACGGACATAGATTTCGTGGCTACGGGAGAGCTGGCCAACGGTGATGTGGCGACTAAAGTCTACCTGAATGATGGCAACGGTAATTTCTCAGTGATTGAGTTTTTGTCAATGCCTGGTGTCAAAAACGGGACATTGGAACTTGCTGATTTCAACAACGATGGCAATCCTGATGTCTTTTATTCCGGTAATTTGATGGATGACTATGGGAATCTGTCCAGGGTTTACAAAAACATGGTTGGTACACCACGTCGCGTGACCTGGGCGCAGGCCGATTGGGTCAATAAAGTTGCTCCGGCAGATCAGGATTATGTCATCATCAGAGATGACTATTCACTCAATGCCGATGGAAGTTTCGAGATGGGTGTATTGGAAATCAGGGAAAACAATACTGTAACGGTTGAAGATGGAAGTACTTTGGATGTCACCGGCGATCTCTCCAATGACGGTGAAATCATCGTAGCGTCTGGAGGATCTTTGCTCACCTACGCTGCCAACGAAGTAACCGGCAATCCTGTTACGATCCACCGAAATACCCGTTTTGCCACTGCCAGTTATTCGATGGTGGGAACGCCAGTCAGGCCAGATGCAGGTATAAAAGGCAATCAACTGGGTTCGTTTGTTTATGCATATGATGAATCTGTTCCCTATGCACCTGGAGCGGGCGTCAGCCGTTGGTTAGATGCCACTGTCACCGAACTGGAGCCAGGAAAAGGCTATGCAGCGGCTGGTCAGAAAGAAATGACCTTTGTTGGCACACCCAATAGCGGAACGATCGGTTTTACCGGATTGAGCAGAACGGAAGATATGTCCTCTACGGCAGACAACTGGGGATGGCACCTGATGAGTAACCCGTATCCGGCGGCGATAGACCTGAGCAAGTTCCTCGCTACCAATACCGGAATACAAGGTTTCATCGCACTATGGGATGACCCTGATGCACCAGGTACACGCGGCAGCAATGCGGACTACCTGGTTGTCAATGCCATCGGCTCAGTGAGTGGGCCAAATGGGGGACAGTTTGAAGGTTATATCAATTCCATGCAGGGCTTTTTTATCCAGGTGGGAGCGGGGCAGTCTGGGGATGTGTCCTTTACCGAGTCTATGCGTGTGGCAGGCAACAATGGTGACGCGACCTTTTTTCGACAGGAAAGAGACATGCAAGTTCCTGGCTTTAAGCTGAAGGTCACAACAGATGAGTTTTACAGCGAGACACTCGTTGGGTTTCCCGGGGATGCCACGCCTGAAGTGGACAGGCTGTACGATGCACCGAAAATCAAAGGGCAGAATGATCTCAATGTATATTCGTTGATCAATGATCTCCCTTATGCCATCCAGGGGCTGCCACTCCACGATGAACAGGTACGTATCCCAATAGGAATAGCATCGGCATTGGCGCAAACCATCAATTTTGAACTAAAGGAGCTACATGATTTATTTTTTGATTATGATATCTACTTGATAGACAAATACTTAAGCAATGCAATGAAAGTAAATAATGAGATCGTTTCCACAACTGTTAGCGGTGGACAGACCAATGATCGGTTTGAGCTATTGATAAAACCCCGCCAGGCAGATGATACTAATCAGGTACTCGGAAGTGCCGAGGTGCAGCTGACAGATCATCAGATTTTGATTCAAACAGTTGACCAACGTTTGGTCCAGCAGGCGGTACTCACCGATCTCAACGGACGAGTGGTGCGAAACGTGCAGGACCTGGAAGGCATCAGACATTTGCTAAAGCCAACAGCTCCCGGAATTTTTATTCTTCGTATGCAATACTCCGATGGAGCGACAGAAACTATCAAGCTTTTGTTGGGACCTTGAGGGATTCAGGGTTCCCCTCATGGTGACCGGAATGCGCTCCAGAGGCAAGGATCGCAACAAAATTCACTGGAATGATCACCAAAAATAACGAATGTCCCCCATTTGTCCCCTGGACATTGAGGTAAGAATGGATGATTCACTTTTCATTTGTATTGTCATTTTACCACAGTAATGTTATAACTTTGCTTATGAAAAACGTCTTTAGATTGTCCTACTATTCTGTTTTATGGATGATCGCGATATTGATCTGCTTTTTTCTTGGTGTGGCTCTTAGTCATTCCTGAATTTTTGATCAGAACGGGCTTTAAATTATTCATGAAACAATTGTACTAATGGAAGGTAGGGTTTCACAATATCAAGGCGTCTTATCATTGAGTTTAGTAATATTAATTGATGATGCCTTTTTGTTGGCTTAGGCTTCACCTGCAAAACTTAAACACTACAATTATTTACACTGATGCAAAAAATTTTATCATTTTTTCTTCTTTGTGCATGCTGCTTCTTTTCAGCTAACAGTTATGCGCAGTTTTCTCTTACCGGAGGTACCAGTACTATAGATTTCACTGGCTATACTGGAACAGGTTTTTCTCCAGGAGTTACCGTTGCTGGTAGTCTGGACTCGGATCTTTGGGCCATCGATTATGACAATGATGGGGTACTGGATGCTAATTTCGGGGCTACCAATACTGGCAATCCTTACAATGGTGGTACTCAGGCCGGTGCTGGAACCCAAGAGGTGATCTATGCTTACTCTGTAGGATCTGGAACTCCTGCATTCGGTATTAGACCCAAATTAAATAACGATTCGGATCCCGACGAATTCAATGCTGCCATATTAAAGATTACTAATAATACGGGTGGCGTAATCACTGAATTGGCTATCAGTTATGATGTATTCTACCAGGTTTCAAACAACAGGACAATTATCCTCGCTTTTGAGCATAGTAGTGATAACATTACATATATTGATCCTGGTACCCTGGATTTCACCGTAACTGCCAGTGTTGGGGGTACATGGACCGCAGGCACCTCGCCGTCCGCTACAATTACTGGGCTTTCTATTGCTGATGGTGATGATTATTTCCTCAAATGGATCTTTGAAGACGCCAACAACGCTAGTAATGCAGCGGTGGCCATAGACCAGATCAGTATTACACCTACTACGGTTAATCCGGCAAGTACCTCTACTTTGACGGCAGGAACGACCAGTAGTGCAACGATATCCTCATTGGTTACTTCATCCACCGGGCAAGTAGTCTTTGATTTCACCATCCTGGATGATGGTGCAACGCCTTCATCCGATGTATTCGAAACTATGATTTCCGAAATAGTCATTAGCGAAGCAAGTGGTGATCAGTTCACCGACTGGAGTGATGTATTGGCAGGAGCCTCCATCACTGACGGAACAACATCTGCGACAGCCACTAGCATAGGCACTAATACAATTACCTTCAATGGTTTTAATTTCAGCACTTCCGGTGATCTCGGGTTTATTGCGGACAATGCTAGTAAGACTTACACGCTATCCGTTTGGTTTGATACCGATATTTCGGAATCCATCGATGGCAATAGGTTCCAATTTACGGCAGACGCCAGTGGCATCACTTTCTTCGGAGCATCAAGTTCATTGATCAGTACTGAAACAGCATCCTCGTCAACAACGAATAACGTGGCAGACGTCGCCGCTACAGAATGGCAGTTTAAGGATGTTCCTAATAGCGTTGGAACAGGATTGGAATTTAACCTCACTGTCGTCGCAACGGATGTCAATGGCAATGTTGATGCAGATGAAACCACTTCCTTTGATCTGGCAGTGAATTCAGGACCAGGTACGATTTCAAGTGCTACAGGGCTGACAAATACTGCAGTGGTCGCGGGTAGCTTCACGTACACGGACCTGATTGTTGACACGGATGGAAGCTATACATTGAGTGCTACCACCAATACCGGCACAGCATTGACTACGGGAGTGAGCAGTACACTGGTGGCTGCAGAAGCCTACAGAAGTATCACGACTGGTAACTGGTCTGCAACGGGCACCTGGGAAATTTTCACAGGAGGTGTCTGGACCGGTGCTAGTTCCTCACCAACCAATCTGGATGGTCCTATTACCATTCAGGCGGGTCATACGGTGACTTTTGATGCAGCGGCAACGGTTGATCAGGTGACTATTGAAAGTACGGCAACTTTGGTTCTGAATGCAGCACTCACATTGGAAGACCTTTCTGGTGAAAACGACATTGTAGTAGAGGGCACACTAGAAGTCCCTGCGGGCGGTCATGATTTTGGCACTGCCGGAGGTACTGTGGAAGTGAAGGAAAATGGTGTAGTGACCACAGGAAATGATGGAATAGAGGACGACCTGGCTGGCGAAGACTCGTCTGGAATTTTCATTTACAGAAATGGTGCTATTTTTGAATATACCAATACCTCAATTAATGGATTCGCCTCAGAAACTTATTTCCCAGATGTAACCTCCGAAATACCAATTTTCAGAATATCAATCAATGGCAATCTGAATAACATGAATAATTTTGTTGTTAATGGTATTCTACAGGTCAACAATAACCTTAGTTTTGGTAATAGTACAATTCCGATAGATATTAGAAATGGAGTCACTGGTGACGGGGATTTGACATTCAATGTACCATTTACTCTGAGTGGTGATGATATCACATTTGGTGGTAGTGGTACATTTAACATGGGTGGGGATGACCTCAACTTCAGTAGTGGTACCACCATCACCTTGACAAGTGACAAGGAAATCCAAAATGGAAGTTTGACTTTCAGCTCAGGGTCCGTAGTTGAAGCAGCATCTTTCAAAATCACTGATGGTACAGCCAATAACCTGACAGTGAATGTCAACAGTGGAAATACCTTGAAGGTAACAGGAGCTGATGGGCTCGTCAGCGGTGGAGACCCTGTTTTTGAAGCAAATACATTCAATGCAGGAACAGAGATCAACTATGAATTCAACGGTACCGCTACGCAGAGCACTAACTTTAGTACATTCGGTGTCACTGAAGCCGGAAGTATCACGATCAACAACACGTTTGGCGTCAACCTAACAGAGGCCATCACCATTAACACCGGAATCATCTTAACGGCAGGTATCTTCAATACGGATGCCGGCACCCCAAGCATTGCTTCCGGTGCGACCATCACCGGTGGTTCAACCACGGAGCACATTGATGGTCCGGTGACCATTGAAAACTTCAATGCATCTTTTACCATTCCAGTAGGTGACGCGGGTGACTACCGTCCAGTCATCATGAATCCTGTCAATAGTTCTACCTTTACCATTTCTCATACAACAGGGGTTCCTGTAGACAACGCGGACCTGGATGGTATCAGCGACTTGCTGGATCTTCGTTACTGGACCATTACCCGCGCTTCAGGAACGGGAGATGTAGAAGTTACTTTAACAATTGACGCTGCTGCAGATGGTTTTACACCCGACGCTGACAATCTGCTCTCCAGGTACAACACTACTTCTACGCGATGGGAAACCGCAGGAACAGGCTATGATTCGCATACGAGTACCACTGTTACTGCGACTATTTCAGACTTTTCGGACTTTACTGTGGCCAGTTCTTCCACCTTACCGGTAGAGCTGGATGACTTTAGTGCATCAGCAACTATTGATGGGGTAGTACTTGACTGGAATACATTGTCAGAATTGAATAATGACCTTTTTGAGGTACACAAATCAACGGATGGTATCAACTTTGAGGTAATCGCCCAGCTTGATGGGGCCGGCACCACTGCCATAGCGCAGGACTATCAATTCGTAGATTATGCACCCTTTGCCGGTAACAATTATTATCGCCTGAGGCAGGTAGATTTTGATGGCCAGTCTAGCTTGAGCAGAATTGTTCACGTTGTCTATGAATCTGGTCAAAGAAGTGTGACCATTCAAAATCCGGTGGTGGACAAAACACTGCAGATACGTGCGCAGGGACTCGTACCCGGCGAACCTGTCAATTATCACATTTACAGCCTGAGCGGGCAAACGGTGATGCAAAATACTGAAGTCATCGATCAATACAACTGGCAGAATCAAATCCCGCTGAACAAGTTGGAAAGCGGTATTTATGTATTTGAACTGGTTCACAATGGTTTAACAACCAGAAGAAAGCTGATCATTGATTAGTGTTAAGTTAACGTTGAAATGACGTGTCATATGGCCATAGATTCTGGCTTAGCTTAACACTAGACGCTATAAGATAGTAAGCTAAAACATTGTTAGTGCTTTTGGCCCAGGAGAGAAATGGAATTTTGCTAATAACCCTTGCAGACGCCTTTCTCCCTGGGCCATCGTCTTTTTGCCACCTGTTAACAATTGCGCGAGGTACTCAATCATCAAAAATTATCAGCCCACCAGGTCGTTGGGATTTTATAATAGTAAGACCACAAAAAATATGAGGTAATGTGGTAGGGTTTTGCATTCAGATTTCGTCTAATCTGTAATGAACGATCTCAGAGAAAGTATATGAATTTTAATCATTACGAAAAAGGATTTCAAAAACTGAACACCGCTGCTAATTCCAAAGGGTTGGTCTGGTTGATGCTTTTGGTTTTATGCTTTTGTTCTGGAACGGCTTTAGGACAAATCACATGGGACGGCTCTGACAATGATGACTGGAACACTGCCGCCAATTGGGATTCAGGAACGGTACCTACCGCGGCCGATGATGTCATTATTCCCAGTAGTTCCTCTACAAATTTCAATGCCCCAACTATTGGGTCTGACGAATCCTACGAAGTCAACAGTTTGACTGTGCAGTCAAGTGGCCGACTGGAGATTGGGCCGTCATCTGGCGGTAATGGCTCCTCATTGACCGTTAACGGCGATCTAACGAACGATGGTCTTGTGAGGGCCAATGTCAATTCCTCTTTGGCATTGCTGGGTGGGTACAGCGGTACTGGTTCTTATGCGAATTCACGCACAGTTTATGGTGATTTGAGTTACAGTATTTTTGCTGTGCCTTTCACAGATGGCAACATCGCATTATTTAATGGTGTATTTGCTTATGAATATAATAATGAGACCGGTGGTTATGTTGCATTAGACTATGTGGATGCTGCAGAGCCTGGAAAAGGGTATTTCGTCTCTATCGGTGATGGATCAAATCCAAGTGGTACCACATTTACCCTGGGGTTTGCGGGTGCACTTGTAGGAGATGACGTTAATGTAGACATTACGATGGGTGCCGCAGACAAATTTAACCTGTTGGGCAATCCTTATTCGGCTGCTATCAGTGTTGATAAGTTTTTCAATAACAGTAACAATACCGATCATACAACTGGAGTCATTTACTTCTGGGATGATGGTGGCAGTAACTTCAATAATCTGAGAGCAGGTGATTATGTGACTGTAAACTCTATGGGAGTAGTTGGTACTTCTGATGTGGGTGACGGTGTAGGTGGTGTGAAAGGCACTTCAGCTTATAATGGTCATGTGTTGACTATGCAAGGATTTTATGTAGAAGCAACGGACGATGGTGTAGTTTCTTTTACACAGGATATGCAGGTGGCTGATATGAACGATGACGAAGATTTTTATAGAAGCCAAAGCGCAGAAAACCGGGCCACAGTGAAGTTGTCGCTGGGAAATGAATTTTTGTACAATGAGTTGCTGGTAGGTTTTGATCCTGAAGCGACGGAAAATATAGACTATAGCCTGGATGCGAAAAAACTCTCGGGTAATGAAAACCTGTCATTCTATACAAAGCGAAACGGAGAAGACTTTGCTATTCTGGCACTGCCTGCACTATCGGGGGAATCGATAGTGGTTGACCTGGGAATTGATTTGTTGAAAGATGGTACTTACCAACTGATGGTAGAAGAGATGCAGCATCTGCCGGTCAATTATACTGTCGAATTAGAAGATATCGCATTAGGGGCTTCTTATAACCTTACTACCACAACTAAAATCACTTTAGACTTGAACACAGCCAAAGTTGCTGACAGATTCAAGCTACATTTCAAACCGGCTGAGGTAACATCAGCTGGCGACCTGGAGAGCCCACAGTTTGCGATTACTACCGCGACTAAGTCCGGGTTAACCATCGCATACAGCGGAACTGACGAAAGAGTCTTACTATACAATATGCAAGGTAGTGTATTGATAGATGAAACCGTCCGCTTTGAGGATGCAACAGGGAGACTGTCTGTTCCTCTGGGTCCTCAGCAGGTTTATCTGCTTAAAATAGGAAATGAAGTCATCAAGTTTACACTTGACTGAACCTGAAAATATTGAACGAGATGAATAGAAAGTTACTTGTTTTATCTATGCTGCTGTTGCTCTTTGCCATTCCGGCGATGGCTTCACCCGGAGCACCTCCCCAAACACCGATCGATGGGGGATTGTCCTTACTTCTGGCTGCAGGGGGAGTTTATGGAATTAAAAAAATCAGAGATTTCCGAAAAGACAATCAATAAGTGGTTGTCTTTTAATCCGGAAAGTTTGCAATGAAAAGTGTCGCTTATCCTAAAGGCTGGGGGGTAAGGGCCTTTTCGTTGTCAAATAAGACATTAACCAGCCATAGATATTTGAAATCACTAATTAGTTCGGTTATTAAAATTGGTGGTGGATGACTCACGAGAGGGTACTACTTTGGCAAAAAGTTGTCAGATGGTCCTCCGTGGGTCTTTATAGAAGTCTAGACAAAAACGCTAGCCTTTCTTCTTTTATCTCGACAAAGATAGTGCAAGGCCCGTGAGACCTTACCTGCAACTAGTCCGCCCTCGCAGGTAAGTGTTCTCTCGGGAATTTTTTTGACCTTTTCTATTTCCTCAAGGGTTGCAATTCCCATCGTCAGACTTCCTGACTGGCGGCCGGCAGTGTCGTCCTCCGAACGTGGCGGGGGCGCCTCCTTTCAATGTTTCTGATTCCTTTGGGCTGTAGGCAGTGATGAAACCGGCATTCTCTTTTTATGATCTATATGGAGAAATAGGTGCTTTCTTCAACACATTCATCAAGACCTCAGATATATTTGTTGCAAACAATGATTCCATGATCGAAGATCAGTCAGTTAGAGAAAAGCTTTTAGCAATCACAGAAAGTACGGAGATCGAAGGGGCAGAATTGATTCAGTCACTATGGAGTAACTACGGCCAATTGCTGCGTGTGTTCCTGACAGGGGGAAGTGATAGATCTGTCATCGTGAAGCATATCAAACTTCCAGATAATCAGGCTCATCCCCGCGGTTGGAATACCGATGCCTCTCATCAGCGAAAGCTAAGGTCTTACGAAATAGAAACTGCATGGTATGAAGGGTTGGCGCAACAAACAGATCAGTCCTGCAAGGTGCCGGATTTATTGGGTACGTGGCAGGAGGGAGGCGAGCGAATATTGGTTTTGGAGGACCTTGATCTGGCCGGGTTTCCTGTGCGTAAACAACAGGCATCCATTGCAGAAATGAAAGCCTGTCTGTCCTGGCTGGCCAATTTCCATGCAAAGTATATGAACCAGAAAGCACCGGGGCTGTGGAATAAAGGGAGTTATTGGCATCTGGATACCCGGCAAGATGAGTGGCATGCCATGACCAATCAACCACTGAAAGATGCGGCCAGGGCAATTGACAAACGATTGGATGAAGTGACTTATAAGACAGTTATTCATGGAGATGCCAAATTGGCCAATTTTTGTTTTTCAACAGATGGCCTTCAAGTAGCGGCGGTAGACTTTCAATATGTTGGGCCTGGGTGTGGCATGAAGGATGTGGCGTATTTTCTCAGTAGCTGTCTACACGAAGACGACTTAGAGGTCTATGCGGATGATTTACTTGCGTATTACTTTGAATTACTTGAAATCAGTTTAATCAGATTACCTCAAGATATTGACATAAAGTTAGTTATTAATGAGTGGACTCAGTTGTATGCTTATGCGTGGGCAGATTTTTATCGGTTTCTGGATGGTTGGAGTCCTGGGCACTGGAAGATTCATGGCTATAGCAAACGAATGACGGATAGGGTTTTGAACGACCCAAAACAAAGAATATAATGCACTTGACAACAGAAGACTTGAAATTGCTCGCCGAGAAGGCCCTGGAAGCCGCAAAGATCGCTGCTGAATATATTCAGAGAGAGCGACATAGTATTCCATCCGTGCAAATCAAAGAGGGTGTGAGTAGTCGGGCAGCTGAAGTAGTGACTGCCATTGATGTACATAGCCAGGAATTGATTCTGGCGAATTTACAGCCACTCACTGATCAGTTTGATCTGGGCGTTTTGACAGAGGAAGCAACTGATGACGGGTCCAGGTTTGAGAAGGATTATTTCTGGTGCATTGATCCGCTGGATGGTACGCTGGCTTATATCGAAGGAGGATTCGGCTACTCTGTCAGCATTGCGCTGGTCAGCAAGGAAGGCGTACCGGTGATTGGTCTCGTAATTGATCCTGATACTGGCAGGGTTTACCAGGCTACGGTAGGTCAGGGAATTAAGTTTCCTGGAAAAATGGGAGAATCGGATCACCTACTTCATTGTTATTTTGATCGAAGTATGGAGGATCATCCTATGTACGAGCAGGTACTGGATGGTTTGGAGGAAGTGGCAGAAAACGAGGGTTTGACAGGGCCAGGTCTGAACTCATACAATGGTGCGGTAATGAACGCTTGTGATGTGCTACAACATAAACATGCTGTTTACTTTAAGCTTCCCAAGAAAGAACCAGGAGGTGGAAGCTTTTGGGATTTTGCTGCAACCGCCTGCTTGTTTAAAGAGGCGCGAAAGTTGGCAACAGATTGCGATGGGGAGCCGCTGCGCTTCAACGACCGCCAGTCTACCTTTATGAATAAGAAAGGGGTCATCTATGCCAGCAATGAGAGAATTAGCAAGCAAGTCATTGCTCTTTGTGAGCAGCTGGAAAAGAGAGTAAAGTGAGGATTGTTAATCTCCATCTTGTATGTGTCTCATCAAACAAATAGTACTTTGATCCACTTCATTGCCCAGAAAACGTCCTTTTACAGGGATTACATCCCAAAAAGTTATATCTTTAATAAGAACTAAATAAAGTTTTTCTACACTGTGGCAAAAACAGTCAAATGATCACTTCTGTATCTTTAAGCTTCTATAACAGGCGATTTGACGGGCAATTTTTAAAAGAGTAGCGACCTTTAACATTGCTATTCTCCAAATCTTAAGCATTTTTATGAAAAAGCAATTTTTTTTAATCGCAATTTTTACGCTACTTCTGATCACCAATGCTGCCGGACAATCCTCGGACTTCAGAAAGCAGCGCGCTGAACTGGGAGTTTTTAACATAGGATTTAACGGGCTCATAGGTGGTGTTGGAAGTCTTATCAACAGTGAAAAGAGTGAGGTGAATTTCAAAACATTTTTACGCGGATTTTACCGAGGTGCCATTGGAGGAAGTATTAGCCACATTGGGCTTTCACTATCTCATCAAATCGACAAGCAACAAGCTATTGGGTTTGCCTGGCCTGTGAGAATAATCAATTCCCTGGGAAGCTCCATTATACAAAATGCAGCGGAAAACAAGCGTTTTTTTGAAAGAGTACATTTCAATTTGTTTGTCACAAGGTTTGACTACTTTCCACATCAAAACAAACTGCAGGTAAGGCTTTTTACATCTTCCATCTATGGATTACTTGTGGTGGGTAAAGGCGCAAGATTTGATTTAGGAAAAACACTTCAAACCGGAATCTTTTATTTTGAATCAGATAATGGTTTCAACTCATCCATTGGAGAAGGGCGAGCTACAGGTCAGGTCAGTTCTATAGGGATGAGGTCGCAACTTATCGGAGATAGATTTTACAGCACATATGCTGAAGAGGTAGCGCATATCATGCAGTATGATCGTAAGATAGGGGGAAATGCCATGGTTGCCCGTCTCGACCAAAAATGGAAAACTTCTTCTACTTTTTACAAGAGTCTCTCTAAGTACCTCTACTTGGATCTCAACGGGCCCATCTTTTGGGTCGCTTATCAGCTAGAGCGCCAGACGGAAAGAAATTTCTTTGAATCGGAAGCGGTCAATTATGCTAACAGACGTGTTGATATGCGTAATTAGAATCCTTAGTCTTTGTTTGTAACACTGTACAGTAAGACCTATTAGCCTCTGTTTAGTTGCTTTTATAGTATTTTTGATTACTCAGGCGCGAACGGCAAACAATTCCATCAATATGGTATTTAGCAGCTCTTTTTTGAGTGGTTTGGTTAGGCAATAATTGATTGGAGAATGGTCTTCATCGACAGCCACTTCAAGGCCACTCAGTAATAAAACAGGTACTGTTTGGTTTGACTTCCGAAGGTCAGAAACTACTTCAACTCCGTTTTTCCCTGGCATCTCATTGTCAATGATGATCAGATCGTAGTGGTTGTTCTGTGCCAGTTCAAGAGCCTCCAGCCCGTTATGACATTCATCTACGGCGATGCCATAAGCTGTCAGGATCCGCTTGAGGATCATTACGCTAATGGTGTCATCATCGGCTATGAGTATTCTGGAGGATTTAGGAATTACTGGCTTTTGAATACTGTTTTCTGTAGCGAAAGTTGCTGGCCTGGAGTAGGGGATGTCAAAGAAAAACTCAGTTCCCTGGTTTTTTGTACTGGTGAGAGAAAGTTCACCTCCTAGTAATTCTACCAGTTTCTGGGAGATATTGAGCCCAAGCCCCAGCCCTCCGTAAAGTTCGCCGGTCTCTGTGGTTTCTTGTTTAAATCGCTGTAAGACCTCTGAAACCTTGTCTTCCGAAATTCCTATACCGGTATCCTGCACCCTGAAAAGTACCCTGTCCGCTACCACATTATCCACCAGGCTGATCGCCAGTTTAATATGACCCTGTTCAGTGAACTTCACTGCATTGCCAATGAGGTTATTAAGAATTTGAATGAGTCTCACCCGGTCTGTTGCGATTATGTCCGGAATACGATCATCGATTTGCACCTGAAAAGAAATCCTCTTGTTTTTTTCAATGTATCGAAAGGTGTCCAGTACCTCATTGGCCAGGCCTTTGATCTGAAAAGGCGTAATGGTCATTTTGAGTTGATTAGTCTCCACGGCCGAGCGGTCCAGTAGGTTATCGGTGATGACGGTGAGCAGGTTGGCCGTGGCTTGCAAGGATTTGAGATATTCTGCACGAGTAGTTTCGTCTTTTTCACGACTGATCAGGTCAGCGAGTCCCACCATGTTGTTCACGGGGTTCCTGATTTCATGGCTCAGGTCCTGGAAGAACCTTACTTTAAATGCCTGTGCAGCCTTTAGATTCCTGGTTAGCAGTTTTTCCTGTTGATACTTGATCTCGGCATTATTTCGTTCCTGCTGGTAGTTCACGATATGACTGTACTGTGCCGTAAAGTCCTCAATTATCCATAAAAGCACTTTTTTGCCATTGTAGCTCGTCGGACGGATGGTATAGTCGACAATGAACTGTCTACCGTCAGATTCCACATTTATGCACTGGAGGTTATAATTCTGATCGCCCGTGAGTTGCATAATCGGTTCCTGAGCACTCATCAAAATGTAATCTTCGTCAAAGAATGAAAGCGAGGATGCTGTATGATTAAAAAGGGAGTCACAGGACTCGAGGCAGCGCCCTTCCAGGTCAAGAATTGTCACCTGAGCTCTCTGCTGATATATTTCGGATTTAATTGATTGTATGCTCATAGCTGTGGAATGAAATTATGCTTTATTTAATGGAAATTAATCATTACTCGATGAGTCTTGTCTTTATGCAGATCAAATGATTATTATAGTAGATCAGGTATCAGATGATTGATTGTATGCGAAGGCCAGGCTGATTTTTTGACACTTTAGGTTCATTCAATTTCATTTCACTTTATTTTTTGACGCCGCCTATCCAGAGCAATTGGATGAAGGCGTACTTTAGTACAACTACTGACAACTGATTGATCCTGAAAAATATTCTGGAAAGTCTGTCAGAAGTAGTTAGAGATTGTTTTCACGAGAGTTTGACTATTGAATATAACTATAGAACACATGAGAAACCCAAAATTGAACAGCAAGAAGCTTAAAAGCAAACTAGATCACTTAAGCAACTTAGAGTTGACAGCCAATCATCAAAGAGCCCTGACAGGTGGCGCAAACCCCTGGTTAGATGATCAGTAAGGCGTTGAATATTAGGTAGAAGTATTAGGAATGATAGTAAAGATACTATTCAGTTGCATTTTTTATTTCAGACAGGTGAGACTGTTATTTCAAAGCCTGCCAGAACCCCCGGCAAACAGAAACCTAAAGTAGACTCAGGTAGAATTGGGTTAAGACAAAACAACAATTAATATGGACAGTAAAAAAGAACATAAGAAGGGAGAGACCTGGTTGAAGGAGTTAGGAACACAGCAAATCGACAAAAAGGGACAGCTATTATTGATTGGTGGCTATGACCCCTGGGTGGATGACAAAGAAGGCTAGGAGCCTGACAGAGGATGATTTACAAAGGTTCAATTACTATAAATTAAAAACTATACGATGATGAATAGACCAAATCGAAATGTTTTAAAGCTGATGCAAATTCAAGTAACCAGTTTCATCACAGCAATAGAGCAGAGAAAAATCAAAGGAGGAGAAGATAGACAATTTACAATGATAGGCGGGCCATGCCCTCCAGATAGAGATACGGTGGAGTCGTCCTGCCTTACTCTAGGGGCTACTTGTAATTGACGTTTAATCGATTGATTCAATTTACATCTAATCAACTATCGAAGAAACTGGTCGGTAGTGCTGCGGTAAGATCTCAGAAGATGAAGGTCGTCATCATTCCAAGTAGTCCTTCGTTTTAAATGAGTTTACTAGGGTTATGAGAAACCAAGGAATGTGCCGTGATAACCGGGATAGTCTTTTTATGTGGCGGTTGTCCAAACGGTTTATTCTTTGCCTCTTTATTTTTTTTGCGAGTTGGTAAAAGAACAGGTTGTTAATCTTAACGGCAAGAGCCTCGAAGTATGATCAGATCTTTCAGCGAACAGTCAGTCTGTCGAAATTTGAGAAATTCTGATCAAGAAAAGAAGGTAGTCCAGGTAAAGTCATTTACCTGGATGTATATCGAAAGGACGATCGAAATAAAAAAGACCCGAATGGTACGATTAGGATGCACACAATTTTTGTTTACTGATAAATGAGCTGAGGGGGGATGGTAAATGTTTGATTGAATGGAATGTAAAAAATTAATGGATAAGTATTTAAAATGGTCAATTCTAAAATACTATATAATTCTACTTAACATAATATAAATTATATAACAAAACTATCTAAGATCGTTGCTACAGGGACATCGATGCGGTTTTAGATTATGTATATATAATGATATTATGTTAACCAGCACAGCTGGGAGTCTCGACGTGTAGTGCATTGATTCGCGAGATTTTTGATTCTCCTAAGAATTGATGTTGACATTCTTTATGACGAATTCCTTTTTGGTTCTCCCAAATGATCACGCTTGTTATATAATTAGTCGTTATATTAAATAGCCCCGCTGGCCGCCGCAAAGGCCCACGCTCTGCCGTGCCCTATGCCTCCTTGCCAACGCACCAGCCAGCGCGCCTATAAATAAAGTTTTTTGGCCCACCCGCTGTTGAGCTCAGGCTCAAGTTCCAGCCCGCTCGCAAGAGAATCCCAGGCAGCGTGACTGGTTTTGTTTTTCGTTATTCGTATGTCTGATCGATTTGTTTTCAAATACGCGATTCTCAGAGCTTTCATTATGCCTGTTATACACTTGCTCTGCCAGCGCTTTGTTGTCAGCGCTTACAAGCCTGGTTTTTATGGTGGCTTTTGCTGTGCTTTAGAGATTGGCTGAATTTTGATATTTGTAACGGTGGTCTGTTCAGGTTCAAATGTTCGATTCTCAAACGTTTGGAAATTCCAGCTCACAGGCTTTTGTCTGTTTGCCTACGGCAGTTGGGTGTTCGTTGGCTTTCCTTCTTACTTTTTCCATTGATGAAAAAGTAAGCAAAAAATCTAGTCAAAACGATCACCTCTGACCGGGCGTTTTGACGGGCCTGCGCTCCTTTGGGGAGAAATTTGTGTTGTGTGTGAAGAGCATAATGATTTCGTGGCTGCCATTCCTGATTCCGTTTCTTTCGATTTCTACTTAACATAATGTGAGCGTAGCTGAAAATCGATTGGTATTCCATCCAGATAAAACAAAGTTCCGGTTCTTGGCTCGGGAAATACAAGGGTGCGATAAATCATGGACTATTTAGCCGACGCTAAACCAAGCGCACCGTAAACCGCCCATGACCCTTGTATTAGCCTCAGTCAAACCGATTTCACCGCTTTCTCTGGTGCGGTTACCGGAGTTTCACATTTATTATTATTGTTATGGATTCAGAGATATTAGTACACAAGGAATTTCGCACATGGATTATTCGTGGTTGGTTTTGTATAGAGCGTTTTCCAGATCGCAAGTACAAGTTCAAGCATTTCAATTATAGGTCTAAATGCTCATTGAAGCTTTTCGGCATCTATGGTTATATTCTGCGCTTTGGTCGTTATGGGGTTGGTATTTCTACTATACCATTTATTGAGCGATGGACTAGAGAAGAGATAGAGGATGATCTAGATTGGGAGGCTTAGCCTCCCCTTTTTTGGTCATACCTTGACAAAGCGGAAGCCTCCCTCCTGTCTACATTCTAAATCTCATGATTACATTTCATTTCGTCTTCAAGACCTGACAGAAACTGGTTGATGAAAAACAGATCCTCAGCAACCAAACCGAATCCTTGCAAATCCTCGTCATCATGATGGTAGTGCATCAGTGTATTTAGAAAGAAGTTGGTAAGACGATCTTTTAGTTGGCCAGGGTCTTTGACACTTAGAAGGTCATCCAAGTGCGTAAACATATTCTTGGTGATCTTACTATTAACAGATGGTTGAAAGGAGCTTGCTTTCTGCAGATTCGGAGCTGAGTTTGACATAGTGTAGTTCTTTAGAGGTTTTCTTATAATTTGACTATTTCAATAAAATTCATGACGAATAAAGTCATTTTTAATTGATGTAAATATATAATTAGAGAATGAATAAGCCAAAATAAATGATGTAATAAGTACATTTAAAATCAAATAACATCAATTATCGATCTGTATTTAAAGTGCTATATTTGACTAAATCTCACTTTTATTGAGGTAATATGTAACTTAAAATGGCTAAAAGAGCAATAAATAGACTTAAAGTCGTACTGGTGGAGCAAGGCAGGACTAATAAATGGTTGGCTGCTCAGCTAGATAAAAATACAGCAACAGTGTCAAGATGGTGTACAAATGAAATGCAGCCATCTCTCGAAACGCTGGTTGCTATTGCGGAGGTGCTTGATGTGGATGTTCGGGAGTTGTTGATTGGTACAAGATGAAACGACTATTCTAATGTTTCTACTTATCATTTTCAAAATTTATGAACTTACTTAATATTGCCTGTATAGAATCAACAGGATGAGTATCATTAAAAGATTTAATAAAATCATTGTATAGTGTTTTCTCTTTAATACTTTTTTCCTTGAGTAAGTTTGATAAATATATCTTCTGTTTTTCAGTGAGGTAATTATGAAACCTTGAAAACACCTTTTCTATAGCCAAAGTAAGGCCAGTACCGGATAGTTTTTTTTCCAGGTTTGACTTAAGATGACGTAGCATGTTTATATCCAATTTCATATGTAGTTTCTGTCCATTATCATTGTAATAGGTGAATCCATTTATTCCAGTATAATCCTTATCTTTTTCAGCATTAACAAACTCTCCTGTCGGATTGTAAATCACCACTTCTTCAAGCAAAAACTGTGTTTCGATAGAAAGAGGAATAATTTCTATTCGATTTTGATATTGTTTGTATAAGTCAAGTTTTTTAAACTTTTTAAGATTGGATTGTATTTCAATAAATGATGAGTCAGGGTGTGGAATAAAGTAGATGTATTCTAGCTCAGGCTTTTTTTGAAAGTTCTCAATAATATCTGCTTGCAAATTCTTATCTCCAAGTTCAGTGTTTAATTTAGTAGTAACTACCCAAACTTCAGAAGCTTGTTTTTCGATAAGCCTCAAAATATTTTGATCTATTATTTGTTGTTTCTTTACTAATACATCTGTAGCATCTTTAATTGTTTTTTCAATCCCTTTTAAATCTCTGTGACTGACTTGGACTTCCGTATATATTTCTTCAAATTTTCCATTGTAAACATTAACTACTTTGTCAAGGTTGTCAGTTAACTCATTCAAAATACTTCCTATTTTCTCGTCATATTTTTCACTGATGGTATCATAATTATTCTCTAACTTATCCGAAATTCTTTTCGGCTTGATAAATAGTTGTTTAACAACAAATAGTAGAAATATATAGACTACACATGCGAAAGATACAATACCTATTAGTTCTGTTAAATTTACCTCTCCTTTTTTTATATTATCATTATAAGTAAAGGTTGCTATTGTCAATAGAATAAACCCAAAGATGGCGAGCAAATTATCCTTAAAATTTTTCATTCCTATAATTGTTTAATCCTTAATGAAATTGTTCTGGTTAGAATTGATTAAGTAGAACCCTAAAACTGAAAAACGCTTCTTCTTTTTCCTTGCCAGATTTAGGGTAATTTCAGGAATAGACAGATTCCATCGTAAAATTATTCTCTCATGAAAATAAATTGCCTGTATGCGCTGACCAATTCTAAAAGCTGTCGAAAAGTTTGAGAAAATATTAGGTCAGCCAACTTTTGTTTTTCAATATCATTTACCTCTGTCTCAAAACTTTCTTTGGTAATTTCCAGTCTTTTCTCTATTTGCTTCAACTCACCTTTAGTCTTATCACCTATTTGATCAGATAGTTTTGACACAATTATATGCAAACTACTCATGGTGAATTCGTCTACTTCGGACTGTTTCATTTTATGTGCTTTCAGAACAAACTCATGAACTTCGTCACTAATTTCTAATCTTTCATCCAGTGCGATAAAGATGATATTAAATAAAATCTGTATAGATGATGCAATAAGGTGATTTGCAATACCTAAGTCCTTGTTTTCTTCTAATTGGTCAAGATTACGCTCAAGTGTATTAAGATAATAAGTGAACTGCGATACATCTTTATCAGTAACAAATGCATCTTCGCCATATGAAAACTCTTGTTCTGTTTCTCTTGCCGTTACTAATCCTTGTTTTTGATAGTAGTTAATAGTAGCTCTAGAAAACTTTAGTAAAGCAGTATCTAAGCCAATTTTCAATCCATCCACATTATCATAAAGTATGCTGGCGAGGTAAAGTGTTAGATATATTGGAACAAGAATAAAAAGCCCAATAAACCAAGGAGTTATTGCTACTAACAAACAAGTTAGTAATGTCATACTTAATGTAAAAGAAAGGTACATTGAGAAGGTCAACGTAAAAGCAACGCTAATGAATTTCTCGGGGATACCTCCAAAGGAAATAGCAAACCAAGCAGCACCAGTTATCATCGCAGGGGCAAGTAAGCCTGAGACAACTATAGCGGTATTCCCTGTTTTTAGTAGAACTTCTAATCCGTAAATTCCAAGAAACAATACCAATATTATGTTTACCCAAAGAATTAATCGGTGTTTCTTTAAGTTTTCTACTAAAAAATCTGTCTGAGCTTCTTCGATTCTTTCAAATTCTCCAGGAGCATTTGCTTTGGGAGGTTGAAATAATTGTTGAAATACAACATGATCAAGAAACCTATACATTGGATCCAACCTGTTCACAATTCGTTTGCGTGATTTCTCTCTTATACTTTCCATCAAAAAATTTTACAAAAAACCTATGTCAAACCCAATAATTGAGCGGTATCCTACTTTTTCTTTATTTTTATGGTGTAGTGGACTTACTCCATGCCAGAGGTTATTAAATTGATCTGCCTGAAAAATACCTTCTCCCGGTCTCAAAGAATATTGTAATGCGAGTACTTTATCCTTCGCATAGTAAACTGCACTATCCCCTCCCGAAACATTTTCCTTCTCGATAACAATAGCAGAAACAATAAAATCAGCCCCATCTTGGTGTGTTCCTTCTGGGGCCGGTTCATTTCTACCTTTTCCTTTTGCATATGTAAGCATTTGATGAAAGGTAAATTTGAATTTCCTAGTTGGTACACTAGGGTTTAATGTAAGAAGTTGAGAAAATATTCCGATCAATTTCAGAATACCTGCGTTTCTATAAATCGGTAAGGGAGGAGCTGCCCAATTTCTATTCCTAGACCTACTATCGCTTACTTTTTGACTATAATTTGGAACCCCAAGCTCATGAACTATCCATTCATATTTGTTCCTACTTTGTTCCACCTGGTAACTAAAGCAACTTCTTCTTCTGTGTGGCTCAAATGAGAATAATTTTTCAATATACAATTCATCAAGAGACCTTTCCCTCCAATAACTAATCATCAGTTCTTTATCAGTCGCGGACCTTCCAATTCTATTCCATAGGGTCAACCAGTCTTTCTGGTGTTCTATGTAGTAAGTTTCGGAAACATGCCTGATATAACTTTCTATTTTGAAACCGACATCATAATAATCATATGGTAGTTGAAGAAAAGAAGGGGCTAGTTCTGTCAAAAACTCTGCCTTATTAATACCAAAATCAGATATGTCAAACTGATTTATAGAAGACACAACAGCATTTCTAATACCGAACTTAACTGCTTCTTTAGCATTTACTACATGATTAAATGTTGACCGAATCACTCTTTATTTTGAAAATTCTAAACTCTTAAACCTAACTTTCTCACCTAAATCTTATAATCAGTTTATACAGACAAATCACTCGATCCACGAATTACATCAAACAAGCAGAGATGGTAATTATCTTCTAATTAAAAAAACGAAAGCTATTTAATTCTAATGCTCTACACAATACCCATTTTTGGGTATTTTCATCCTATCCACACACATTTTCCATTCCCACTCCCCTGCTTCTAATCACCTAAGCTTTAGTGAAAATGATCACCACCCCAATTTCGCTCAGGTATTAACAGAATAGAATGAAAAAAGAGTGCTACGTATCTGGGTAAGATTTGAAGTGTAGGCTATAAGAGGTCGATCTTTTCCCACCCAATAAAAAACTGTATTTATCCCAACCCTCGCCATCTTCCGCCTTTTGAAAAAATATAAGGCTACAGAAGCCACCAAAGCTAAGTAACATAACGCAATGCCATTATGTAACACATTGGCATGAGTTACATAATCCACATTATTTTAAATAGCTGTTAACGATTGAGATTTTTCTTTTATTGTAGAAGAATGCGGAAAGAGTGGGATTCGAACCCACACCTCAGTTAAGAGCGAACAGTTTTCAAGACTGCTTCCGGTACCCAGGATCTTTCGGAGAACCTTTCCATTAAGAAGAGAACACGGTGGGAATCGAACCCACATCTAAAGTTTTGCAGACTTTAATCTTACCGTTGGACCACATGTTCATAATAGCGGAGAGCAAAGGAATCGAACCTTCACCTCAAAATTGAGAACTCGCTTAGCAGGCGAGCGCAGCGAACCAATGTCTGCCTACTCTCCAAGTATGCCCACCGGGACTCGAACCCGGAAAAAACAAGTCTTAAGCTTGTCGTGTATGCCAATTCCACCATGAGCATGTTTGTACCCCGTGAGGGATTCGAACCCCCAAAAAACTGGGTCTAAGCCAGCTGTGTCTGCCAGTTCCACCAACAGGGCATTGTTGTACCGGGAAGCGGTCAATTCTCGAACTTTTTGGAGAGGGATTTGGGGTTGGTTTTGGAGGTGCAAGCAGGTAATCTTTGTTAGATAAAGGACTGTATTAATAAACCTTCGGTTTGTCAATAGTAATCGACTTGTTAGGTTCAATGGTGGTTTTAGTCGAAAGCGCAAGGTCCTAAAAAACTCAAAATATTCTAATGCCAATAAAACTTTCAACGAGTAGGTTGACAAGAATATAACTATTCTAAGTACACACTTTCCACGTCGAACTGTGTTCACAGTTGACTGGAACAAGATATCTATATTCCACTGTTATTGACCTTAGAACAAGAAATTGAAGCTTTTATAGAAAAATATCCCTATTTTTACCCCTATGCAAAGGTGTTTAACATTTGAACTACTTTAGTGAAAAGCATATGAAGATTGAACTGGTTGACTCATTCATTGTGGCCATAGCATAAGGTTTGTTCATGTTATTAATGAAACAATATTTATCTAGGTATTTGAATTGAAATCAAGAGTGTATTGAGGACCGCTTGTTGGAACTCTATAATGAAGTATTCGCCTTTACATATCTTTCTAGGTGAAAAAATATTGCGTTCGAAGTATGTATTATTATAAAAGTCTAATAAAATGAATGCCCTCTCAAGCACACAGTACCTCGAAAAATACAAACTCTTTACAATATAAAATGTCTTAAATTAGATGACTTTAAACTTCAATAATTATGTCGTTTGATCCTAAAGAGATTCAAAACCAAATAAGATTGCAATATTTGGACGATGATAACAATCGCCCATGGATTGTTGGTTTCAGTGGAGGAAAAGACTCAACTATGTTGTTACAGCTTGTATGGTATACTATAGTTAGTATTCCCGAGGAGTTGAGAGTTAGGAAAATCTATGTGATTTGCAACAACACCCTCGTGGAAAATCCGAAGATTTTAGAATTTGTTCATAGAGTCTTAGGTGATATTGAAAAAGCAGCAGCAAAACAGTCAATGCCAATATTGGTGCATCAAACTACACCAGCAATTGAGGATTCTTTTTGGGTGAACCTAATTGGGAAAGGATATCCCGCTCCAAATAATATATTTAGATGGTGTACAGAACGCCTTAAAATTAATCCTACTACTCAGTTTATAACAGAGAAGATTAATGAGTATGGAGAGGCAATCTTGTTGTTAGGTACACGTAGTGATGAAAGTGCTCAACGTGCGAAAAACCTAAAAAAAAGACATGTTAAAGGCGAACGACTTCGCAGACATATCCTACCTAATGCATATGTTTTTGCAGCTATTGCAGATGTAAAAACAGACGATCTTTGGAAATATTTGGCTCAAGTAAAAAACCCGTGGGGTTCTTCAAATAAGGAATTGATTACTCTATACAAGAATGCGAATAGTGGAGATTGCCCCCTAATTCTGGATAAGAATATTCCATCATGTGGAAATAGTCGATTTGGTTGTTGGGTTTGTACAGTTGTAAAACGAGATAAGTCAATGGAGGCACTTATTGGCAATGGAGAGGAATGGATGGAACCTTTAATTGAATTGAGGGAAGAATTGATGGAATCCCGAGACAATGAGGACAAGAGAGAGAAAGTCGGAAGAGATGGTAAGGAGAGGAAGGGTGGTCTAGGTCCGTATAAACCTTTCTACAGAGCGGAGTTTTTAGAGATGTTGCTATTTGCCCAAAAGGAAATCAAACAAGGGCAACCAGACATGGAAAATTTGATAAGCTATCAAGAATTAGTAGGCATTCAAGTATTGTGGTACAGGGATGGTATTTTCAACTACAAAGTCGCAGATATATACAAAAAAGTTTTTGGTGAAGAGATTCAGATTGACGGCGAAAACAAACAAACTATTAAGGAAAAAAACATGCTTAAAGAAATCAGCGGTGATGATTTCCAGTTGATCAATGAATTGTTGGAGCTTCAAAAGACCAAAACCATCCTAATGAATAATAGAGGACTGCAAAACGATATCGAGAATCGATTAGAAAGATTCATTGATGGAAAATAGAGATCAATGTTAGTAAATCAGATAACAATAGAAAATTACAGAATATACTATGGAGTTAATCAAATCTCGTTTTCTCCAAGCCAAGAAAAAAGTGTATTTATTATTTCAGGAAATAATGGGTTTGGCAAAACGACCTTCTTGACTTCATTAGTTTGGTGTTTATATGGCAAATTGATGGTTGACGTAGATGACAAATATAAAAGGGAGATATATGAAGCAGGGGGATATAGGAAATATGCAATAAATAATTTGAATAGAAAAGCAAGAAACGAACTTAAAAGTGATTATAGTGTAGAAGTTGTGCTATCTGAAATACACGTTCCTTCTTTTCCATGCAACGAAATTAGAATTAAAAGAACATTTTCTTTAGAGAGTAAAGAAGATTCCTTAGACATACTAATTGACGGCCAAGTTAATGAGCTTACTAAAGAAGTTGGCCCCGAATTATTTATACATGATTTCATTCTCCCCAAAGAAATAGCGAAGTTCTTCTTTTTTGACGCTGAAAAAATTGTAGAATTAGCTGAAATCAAATCAATTGAAGATAAACGTTATTTAAGCAAGGCTTATTCAGAGGTATTAGGGATAAAGAAGTACGAAGATTTACGAAGTCAACTTAGGGATCTTCGAATCCGCTTTAAAAGGAACTCAGCAACCAAAGCTGACAGACTAAAGTTGGAAACTTTGCAAAAGGAAATTTTAAAAGCAAATAGTTTAATTCAGTTTTGCAGAGAGCAGATTAATACTCTTGAAGAAGAGAAAATTTTCAAAAGAAAGCAATCTGACCAGTACCAAGAGAAGCTAATTAGGGAAGGAAATTCTTTAACCTTAGAAGAATTAAAAAACCTAAAACAGATGCGAGAAAGCCTGTCTGACGAAGGAAAAAAGTTAAAGTCAAAGGTTAGGGATTTCTTAGAGCTAGCTCCTTTCGCTATCGCAGGAAATAAGCTGAATTTACTTCGAGATCAACTCTATCTTGAGCTAAATAGCAAGCAAGGTGTTATTGCACCTGAATTGTTAAGCGAAAAAGTAAAATCCATAGTTGGTCAATTTGTGGAGGATGCAGATGCACTGGATCTTGATAAGAAGGTCGTCACGAGATTAGTTAGACGACTTGAGGAGAATATTTTTATAAAGCTAACTGAAAGTACTTCCAAAGACTTTAAGGTCTTATTGGAGTATTCCGAAACTGAAAAGAATGAGTTCGAAGCTATCTTCAACAACCTTAAATATGCTTATAGTCGATCCTTTAAGCAATTGATTCGAGAGGAAAAAAACAATCGAATAACACTGGGGAAAATTGCACGGAAGATATCAAATGCAGAATCAAAAGAAAATGACCTCCTTATCCAAGAAATAAGAGAACAAAAAGAAGAAGTCGATTTACGGATTAAAGCCATTGAAGAAAAAATACTAGAACTGACACATGAGGTCGGATCATTAAATAATCAGTTGGCATCAAAGGCTAAAGTTGAAGTTGAATTAGCAAAAAGAATTGACTTAGAAGAAAAGGATAAACAAAAAGACGGACTTGCTGAGAGGTTGATCAGCGAGCTGGACAATTTCATTAGGAAATTTAAAGTAGAAAAAAAACACGCCCTAGAAGTACGTATTTTACAGGAGTTGAACGGTTTAATGCATAAGTCTGATTTTGTCTCCAAAGTTGAAGTTGAAGTTGATAAAGAAGTTATTGACATTCACTTATATGATGCTAGAAGAGAGGAGATTTTAAAAGAATCCTTATCAAAGGGGGAGCAACAATTGTATGCAACTTCGATCCTAAAAGCTTTGGTGGATGAATCTAATATTCAATTTCCTATTTTTATTGATAGTCCACTTCAAAAATTTGACAAAAAGCATTCGAAAAATGTGATAACTAAATTCTATCCTAATGTTGCTGAACAGGTTGTACTTTTTCCTTTACTTGAAAAAGAATTAACAGAAGAAGAATATGGAGAACTACTACCTAAAGTAAATAATACCTTTCTTATTCAAAATTTGGATCAAGATAGCTCACGGTTTTGGCAGGTCGAGCCAAGAAAATTGTTGGAAATTTATAAAGATAGCGATCATGTTTACACACATTAAAACTTCTAAATATAATCGAGATGTTGTGGCTAACTTGACTCGAAAATTGAATCTAGGAACTGAAAATGTTGTTGCTAGAATTGCGTTTACATATTCACTTTCTTTAGACAGGAAGTTGGATTTAAAAGATGTATTAGATTCAGGGGGTAAAGAATATAGAAGTACAGTTCTATTTGGGAGTAACATTCCACATTACATTGGATTACTGTGTACTCATTATGGGATTTATAAAACAGATAAAGACATTCCAAAATATGTTAAATTACATGTAGACGACGGCTTAGAGTTACTAGATAATGAAGTAAAATCAAATCCAAACCTAATTGGCTTTGATTTTTTGATAAAGAAGATTGATCAAGGGCTTAAACTAATTGATGCTTAAAGACGGAGATTTTGATATAGTATACGCTTCAGGTGAAAATGAGCCACTCAGCTTTTTCGTAGAGGCATTATTGGAGAGTTCAAGTTTAGATTTGGGCTTGGGCTATTTCAGCTCAAGTGGTTTCACTCCACTCTCATATGGTTTTGCTTATTTTATAAGTTGTGGAGGAACAATGCGTCTTATCATAAATGAAATCCTATCAACACTTGACAAAGAAGCGATAGAAAGGGGTCTTTGCCACTCGCCAGAGCAATTGATTGAGGCTAAGATTGTACAAAATATCTCAAAATTACAGAAAACCTTGTCAGTAAGAGATAGGCATTTTTATAATTGCCTATCTTGGATGATTGCTACTAATAAACTGTCTTTAATAGCTATAGTTCCTAAAGCCAGCAATAAAGGAATTGCTCATCAAAAATTTGGGATTTTTAAAGACAAGAATTCCAATAAAGTGGCTTTTACAGGATCAATCAACTTCTCCGAGACTGGTTTGCTGCATAACCTAGAAACGCTTAGCTGCTATCGTTCATGGACAGCAGAAACGGAAAGAGTTGAATACTACAATACTTTATTTCAAAATATTTGGACTGGTCAAAACCCGTCAGTGCAATTAATCCCACTCAACCAAATTAGAGCATCTCTTACAGAGTATTTTCACGTTTCCTCAATCGAACAATTATTAGAAAATGAAAGAGAATTGATAAATTCTAGCTTCGATGATGATATTTCTGATTCCATAAAACGATCATTAAAGAAATTGAAAATAAAAGTCTCGGAAAGAGTATCACAGGCAAAGTTTAAAGAAAATCATAAAATTGCTCTGAGAGGCTATCAACAAGTTGCTGTAGATAACTGGATCAAGAGTAATTATCAAGGCTTCTTTGAGATGGCTACGGGAACAGGGAAAACCTTTACAGGGCTTTTTGCTTCATTAGCCCTGTTGAAGAATATAAATAAGTGCTGTCTGATAATTTTAGTCCCGACTATTTCACTTGCCGAGCAATGGAAAAAAGACGTCTCAAATGTGGGCTACAGGAATAAAATAATGGTTTCGTCATTATTTAATAAATGGGACAAAGAACTACTAAGTTTGATTAATGCATTTAAAATAAACAGTATTGATCACGTTGTTTGCATATGCACATACGATTCTTATAAAACCGATAGGTTTCAATCTTTTTTACCGAGACTTCCAAAGGAAACGATGTTACTGGCAGATGAGGCACACACTATGGGGGCTCCTAAAATCCTAGCGAGCCTTCCTGTAAATATCAAATACAGGCTAGGTTTATCAGCAACGCCACATCGTCATTTTGATGACTCGGGTACAACCCGATTACTGAAGTTTTTCAATTCGGATAAGGCTTCAACTTACACACTAGATTTAAAGGAAGCTATAAAACAACAATTTTTATGTCAATATAAGCTGTATCCACATTTTGTTTATTTAGACGAATTGGAATATAGATCATATGTGAGTTTGAGTAAAAGAATAGCTAGGAAAGCTCACATTCGAAAAGGAAAGTTTGAAGAAGCGGATCATCAGCTAGAAGTATTGCTCAGGGAAAGGCGAGATATCCTTAACAAAGCACATGGTAAACTTGCTGTTCTTGGAGAAATAATTGACCGGATACAAAAATCGGAAGGAGCCATTAAGCATACTTTGGTTTACTGTCCAGAAGGACTTACAAATCAAGAGAATGAAAGAATCATTGATTTATATGGCAGATTTTTGGGGCATGAAAAAGGACTTCGAATAGGAAAATTTGTTGGAGAGACACTTCCGAGTGAAAGACAACGTTTGTTGGCAGATTTTGATAATGGAAAAATCCAATGTCTTCTCGCGATGAAATGTTTGGATGAAGGGGTTGATGTACGTCAAACTAAACATGCCATATTTTTGGCCAGTTCAACAAATCCACGGCAGTATATCCAAAGAAGGGGAAGGATATTAAGAACACATCAAAATAAAAGTTTTGCATTTGTTTATGACATTATAGCGGTTCCCCCAGAACTCCCTGATAATGAAAGGCTGAAAGACATTGAAAAAACAATACTGAGGCAAGAATTAAGAAGATACAAGGAGTTTGCAGAGGATTCCTTCAATTATGTAGAGGCTACTGAACCGATCAAACCCTTTTTAGAAAAATATGAATTGACACTATGACTTCAAAATACGACAAAATCCTATCAGATTTATTGACTCGATTCTCCGTCGATTCAGATGTTGATGAGCAAATACGACGAATAGTCAAAGAGGTAATAAATGCTGAAGTCAATAAGTTGAGTTTGAGGCGTCCGCACAAAATCAAAGAAGAAATAAAGGCAATTATTGAGAGAGAAGCTAAAGCATTAAATAAGATATGAAAATTAGGCAAATAACTCTTGAAAATTTTAAGTCTTATCGTGATAAACAAACCATTCAATTTTCTATCGAAGATGCTAAGCCAATCACTATTATCGAGGGAAAAAATGGACACGGAAAATCGAATTTACTAAACGCTTTCTATTGGTGTTTATTTGATCAATTTTGGAATGCGGATACAAACGAACTTATTACCTCCCCAGATCCAGATCATCATTGGTTATTCAACAAAGGAATATTAAAAGACAATAGGCATGAAGGAGAAGACCTTCAGACCTTTGTTGAAATAGAGTTTTTAGATGACAATGGTAATAAGTACAAAGTTAAGAGATCTCAAAGTGGTTATTTTATTAAGAATAATTGGCAATTACAAAGGCACTCAGAACTAGATTTGGAAAGAATCAATGGACTTGACGGAACTAGCAAGTTTCTAAGTGGTGATGAAGCCAAAACTGAAATAGAAAAGTTAATTCCTACTTCTCTATCTAACTACTTTTTTTTTCGTGGAGAAAATCGCGCCGAATTAGTTCAACTTCAAGGTAAAACTAAATTTCAAGATGCCTTGGGAGAACTTTCGAAAATAGTTGTTTTCAATCGCAGTGTTAACCATCTGATTTCTGTCAGAGATGACCTAAGAAAAGAGATTGCAGAAGAAGCTGATGAGGAATTAAAAGCAAAAATGAAAAATGCCTTGGGTCGAAAGAAGGACGGTATAAAAGTGCTAGAAGATTTCAAAAATGCACTAATTGAATTAGAAAAAACAGAACAAAAGAAAAAAGAGGATTACGAGCGATATCGGGATAAGATTAAAGCGAATCAGCATGCTTGGGAACTGAAGGTGAAAGTCGAAAAAGAAGAAGGAGAAAGAACGCGCCTGGGCGGACAATTAGATAGAATTCATGAAGAAAGACGAAAGTCTTTGACGGTAAAGTGGGGTGGATTAGTACTAAAAGGTCTTGTTCAAAGAGTGGAGGAAAGATATCAAGTAGCAGTGAATTCAGGCGTATACCCTCCTGATATTCAGAGCAGTGTTGTAGACAAAATATTGAATGAACTAAGTTGTCTATGTGGCCGTGGATTTGAAGAAAACTCCAAAGAGTATCGGCTAATTGAAAGACTAAAAGAGGTTGGCTCATACGATCATTTACTGCAGGAGATCGAATCTTTGATGGGAGATGTGAAAAGAGTAAATAACAAATTAAAGCAGTATCCTGAGGAAATTAAGAATCAATCTAACCAAGAAACACACCTAAAAAACGAAATAACAGATTGCATTAATCGAATTGAGACTTATAAACAGAAAATTGGAGATACCAGTGAAGATCTAAATGAACTTCAAAATAGGCAGGATGCTGCTAAAACAGAACAGGAAAAAACTCAGAATAAGATCAAAGAGACGAAGGATTTAATTGAATCGAAAGTTAAAGAATTAGATGGGATTGAAGGGGAACTAGAGGGTTACCAAAAGAAGATAAAAAATAACAAACTACCATCCATCAAAATTGATCTGGCCGAGAAAGCACTAAGAGAGGCTCGTAAATTAAAAAGATCATACGAGAAATCTATTTATGAAGACTTAGAAATGTATACTCAAGAGCATTGGGACATATTAGTTTATGATAAACTTAGTTATGATAAAATCAGTTTGAAACCTGATGAAATGTATTTTGAAGTATTTGACAAAGATGGTAATCCGACAAGATCGGTTATGAACACAGCTCATTCAATCTTACTGGTCTTATCTTTCATATCTGCCTTAATTAGAATTGCCAAGGAAACATGGAAAGAGGAATATCCTTTAGTTATGGATGCACCTACTTCGGAGTTAGGTGACAGTGCTTTACAAGCAGCTTTAGTGGGCTTTACAAAGGTATTTAATCAGACTATTTTAATTTTAAAAGATGGTAGTGTTGCTTCCAAACTACCAACTGATTTATCTCAGAATGTTGGTAAAAGATATTGGATAGAATTAGATACTCAAAAACAACATTCTACCGTAACACCAAAAGAATTAGTCAATGCATAACGATTTTCGTCTATATTACAGCAAGCATGCCCGAGAGGTCTATGATGACAACTGCAATGGAGAAAAGAAACTGTTTCCTCAAAAATCAGATATGTTTTTTTGGTGTGTTGCACTTGGGTACAAAAGTTCACCTAACCAAGTTCCTCCATCTATTGCTGTTAGTGAAAAAGGACGTGGGGAAATTCACTGGGGAGCTTTTGATGACGAAATACAAAAGCCTTTTCTGAATATGGTAGCTGTGGAATGCCATAAAGATTTTAAAGTTCTCGGGAGCGATAATTACGATAAGTTTAGAGACATACTTCAAGCCTATGCCGAATTAGGGTTTACAGTTTTAAGCACTCATATGAATGGTAATTTTGAGCCGGAAAAATTGATGGAAATCCTGATTGAGAGTATGGACATAGAAAATGCTGAGTAAAGGAAGAACTATACGTGAAGCAATTTTATATGTGCTTGGTAAGGTAAATACTCCTATGACAGCACAAGAGATATATAGAATTATCGTAGAAAAAGGGCTTTATGACTTTAAAACCGATCAACAATTTCATGTTGTAAGAACTCGGCTAAATAGGGATTGTGAGGGATGGGACTTTAAAGCAGCAAATTCCACTAAATATTTTCAATTGCTCTCTAATGGTACTTTTTGGTTTAAAGATTTACCAATACCCCAAGATTATCATGCTAAACCTATCCCGAAAGACCAAACTCGTCAAAGGCTGAAAGAATGGTATTCAGACTATTTAGTCCATTTTAGAGGTAAGTTATTAGCAGATCTGATGGAATTGAATCCTGTTGATTTTGAATTTTTTTGTAGAAACCTGATTGAAGCCTATGGTTTTTTTGAAACTGAAGTAACTAAAGTAAGTAGAGATGGTGGAATAGATGGAATGGGAAAATACAAAGTTGGTTTCACAAAACTAGATGTAGCTTTTGAATGTAAACGATGGACAAAAAATAAGGTTGGTTCATCTGTGGTTAGATCATTTCGTGGCGCTTTAGATCGAAGTAGCCTCTACGGAGTTTTGTTTACTACATCACAATTCAATAAAGGTGCTATCAAAGAAGCCCAACAAATTAATAAGAAACCGATTGTTTTAATCGATGGAGAAGGAATTGTTGATATTATGATTCAAAAACAATTCGGAGTCGGTCTGGAGGAAAGTCTTCCGGTATATGTAAATCAATTAGATTTAATACTTTAGAATAGTGATCCATAAATTTAATGAGGAATTGGTTAACGATCATTCTCAAGTTACTGATCGTATTACCTTTTTTTGTTGATCCGGTAGAAATCCGACAACACTGGAGCTCAGTGCTTTTAAGCAAAGTAAAATAGGGGTAACTCATTTTAGTTGACAAACCCCTTCAATTCGTTTACTATTGAAATTATTTGGTTTACTGCTTCTTGGACTTCCCACTTAGTTGACTGCCTTCCTAAACTAATTCTTAAACAGGAATAGGCATTTTCCTCTGAAAGACCCATAGCTGTAAGTACATGAGAAGGCTCAATCGACGTTGACGTACATGCAGAACCATTTGATAACATAATACCATTTAGTCCTACAATCATAGCATCTGCATCGGCTCCGACAAAGCAAATATTTGAAACATTATATAAACGATTTTCAAGGCTTCCATTTATAAAAGTGTTTGAAATATTTAGTAATTCTAGCTCCATTGCATCCCTTAAAGTACCTATTCGCTTAGCGTCATCCTTCATCTCTTCTAGTGCTAGTTCAGATGCTTTCCCCAAACCAATAATTCCTGGAACATTAAGTGTTCCACTACGCATGTTTCTTTCATGCCCACCACCATGCTGAATTGCACTTATTTTTACTCGGTAGGGTCGCCTGCTTCTTACAAACAAACCACCAATTCCCATTGGACCATAAAACTTATGTGCAGAAAAGGCCATAAGGTCAACCCCTAGTTCATTCACATTCACAGGCATTTTGCCAACAGCTTGAGTAGCATCACTCATTACATAGGCGCCATACTGATGTGCTAGTTCCGCAATATCTTTAAGCGGTTGGATTACACCAGTTTCGTTATTCACCAACATCACGGCAACAACCAGTGTTTGATTGGTAAGATGTTGTCTCAGAGCCTTGAGATCAATTAAACCCTCAGAATCAACGGATAGATAAGTAATATTACAGCCCTTTTGTTCCAAGTATTTACATACATCTAATACTGCCTTATGCTCAGTTTTAACAGTGATTATATGTCTTCTATCCTGATTCATCTCTACCAAACCCTTTAACGCCATGTTAAGAGATTCAGTAGCACCAGAAGTGAAAATAACTTCTTGAGTATTGCAACCAATCAATCTGGCAACAGAAGCACGAGCTGCCTTCACTTGTTGATTGATATGCACTCCAAACTCATGGTTGCTAGCTGCGTTACCATATTGTTCAGTAAAATATGGAATCATAGCATCTAGGACTCTTTTATCTGTTTTAGTTGTGGAGTTGTTATCAAAGTAGATCATATCAATAAAGAACACTATTAAAAGTAAGAGAATTTTAAGCAAGCCTTATAGACTGTCTACGATTGAGATAAAGCAAACAGTTCCATTAATCTTTACCTTTAACCTTGTTCAGTGAATCTAACTCATAAAAAAAAGCGTTCTTCTTTTTGATGAAATTTAACTTGCCAAGTTCTCTTAGGTGCATCAAATGGCAGGATGAGATTTTAAGATACTTCTGTGCATCTTTACTTTTCAGATATTCAGTGTCATTACTCAATTTAATATACTATTAATTTGAAATTGTAGCCTATCAACATTTAGACTGAAAGTTAATTATACAAAGTCGGCAATGAAAGCCAAGAAATGAAAATATCGTCAGCCACTCAATCATACAATCTAAGCCTCGCTGCCAGGCAGGTAACACTCACAAGTAAATTTCCGGTCGTCTCTCCCTTTCTTCGTAGTGTAATCTTCAGAAAATTCAATGCAATCTCTTTTCTTATGAAAGTGCTAGATAAATTTTATTCCAGTAATACAAATACTACTTTAGAGGTTATCACGGTTTGTTTACTACCCATAGCTTCAAGCTAATAGCCGCCGGTGAAAACGCACGGCGACGGCGTATTAAGGGCTATTTTTATAAGGAAGATCTTTCTTATAGTCAATCAACCGTGATAATGTCTTTTCTCGACAACAAAAATTTAATCCTCTTACCCCTAACCACATTTGCTCTTCACAAATCTTCTAATTATTTTTACTTATATCAATCAAGTGTACGAACTAATCACAAAATTTAGATAACCATTGTTATTACGCTCTTCATTTGATGAAATTACGACTGTTCCATTGAGTAACACGTGCCTTGGTATGATGAAATGCTCGTAACGCATTTGGCTATACCGAGATACACACTGCTGATTCGGTCAACTAAAAACAATTAAACTATCAAAACAAAAACCAAATGAAAACCAGATTAACTATTGTGCTACTATTCCTGGTCAATTCCTGGCTGACAGCACAAAATCAGGATAAAAACTATGTTTCCACCTCTACAGCTAAAGTTCCTCTAAAAGGGACTTTGAAGGGCATAAACAACAAAGATTCCGTACAGCAGACCATTCAGTATGCCGATGGACTGGGGCGTCCTGTACAAATGGTCGTCAGACAGGCAACCCCTGATGGCAAAGACCTTGTGACACCAACTGTCTACGATCCGTACGGTCGGGAGGTTAAAAAATACCTTCCGTTCAAAAGCGCAAATAGTAATGGTTCGTTTGTTCCAGACCCTTTGAACAGTCAAAAGAGTTTCTATGATCAGCACTTCAATGATAACTCTGGCGACCATGCATTTAGCGAGACATTGTTTGAAAACTCGCCGCTGGGAAGACCTAAACGTCAAGCCGCACCTGGAAGCGCATGGCAGATGAACAATGACCACACTGTTGATATGAGCTATCGAAACAATGAAGCTGCCGATCAGGTGAGGTTAATCAAAATGTCAAACAAAGTTATTGTAGCTTCTCAGAACTACCCTGTCGCTGAATTATCGGTTACAATCACATCAGATGAAAATACCGGAATAGCCAAGGGTCAAACCATTGTTTTTACCGATAAACTGGGAAGAACAGTTTTAAAAAGGTCAAAGCTGGATAGCACCAATTATCTAAGCACTTACTTTGTATACGATGAATATGGCAACCAACGAATGGTAATACCTCCTGCAGCTGTCGCTGAAATCACCAATAGTAATAACTGGAGTCTACTGCAAGATGAAGACTTTCAAAAGAAGTGGCTTTTCTGCTACCAGTATGATGGACGAAATCGCTTGATTACCCAAAAAGTACCTGGTGCTGATTCGGTGCATATGATCTATGACCAGCGGGATCGTTTGGTAATGACTCAGGATGGAAACCAACGTGCGGATAACATCGAGCAGGTAAATGATACCTTGCGAGTGGATGGGTTCTATGGCAAGAACTACCAAATCAATGGAACTGGCCAGTTTGAGACGACAGGCTATGTAGAGTTTAGCGGTCACTTTCAAGCTGGAGCTGACGTGCCAGCTACTCCAAAGCGATGGATTTTCACCAAATATGATGCCTTGGATAGGCCAGTTATCACAGGCTTCTATTATAGCGAAGAGTCGCCGGAAGCACTCCAGACCCAAGTTGATTCAGCGAACAATCTCATCACCAACTTCACTGGCACCGGCCCCTTAAAAGGTTACGAGGACACTGCCTTTCCACTAGATATTTCTGAGGATGAATTGCTTACGGTATCATACTATGACAACTATGGTTTTACGGACATCCAATCCATCAAGCCAGATTATGCATTCCTACAGCTTAAAGGACAGGTGACAGGTTCATTGACAAGGATCCTTGGCTGCAATCGGTGGCTGCAAACGATCAATTTCTATGATAACAGATACCGTTCAATCAAGATGGTAGCAGATAATCACAAGAATGGAAAAGATGTAATAATCACGGATTACAAAAATGAAGTCTCGCCACTGGTGTCGCAGACCATTTCCAAACATTCAAGTGACAATCACAATGGCACAATTACCATTATCGAAAAGTTTACGTATGACCACATGGATCGCCTTCTAAGCCAAACGCATCAGGTTAACAATGGGCCGGAGATAACGCTTACAGACAACACCTACAATGATCTGGGAGAACTTATCTCGAAGAAAGTAGGAAACAACGCTCAGCAGGTAGATTACGCTTACAACATCCGAGGCTGGTTGACAAGTATTAATGGAGGTGCTACACTCAGCGGAGGAAACCAGTTCGGAATGCAACTGGATTATGAAAGTGCGGGGCAATATAATGGAAACATTGGTAAGATGAGCTGGCACAGCTTGGGTGGACCTGGCACCAATATGCAGTCTTACACCTACACCTATGACCCACTGAATCGGCTAAAGTCTGCTACGTATTTCAGTTCCGGCAAAAATGGGCATTTCGATGTTGAACACCTCAACTACGATCATAACGGTAACATTATGAGCTTGCTAAGACGGCAAAATGGCACTATTTTAGATTCTCTTGTTTATGATTATGCTGGAAACAGGCTAATTGCTGTTGAAGATTCTGGTAACAAACAAGAAGGGTTTATTGATGGAAACACAAATCCTGTATCTGACGAGTACCAATATGATGAAAACGGAAACATGATCATTGATGACAATAAGAAAATCACATTCATCAGCTACAATTTCATGAATCTGGTGGAAAGAGTGGATTTTGATAATGGAGATCAAATCAGGTACACCTATGATGCTGCGGGAATCAAGCTCAGTAAAACGGCTGAAATTGGCGAGTCAGTGACGACAACGGACTATATCAACGGTATGCATTATATAAATGGGCAGTTAAGTTTTATTCAATCATCGGAAGGGCGAATATTGAACAACAATGGGGCATTCGACTATGAATATCACTTAACTGATCATCTAGGGAATGTCCGGGTAACTGTCGATGAAGGTGGAAATGCTGTTCAGAAAGATGACTACTATCCTTTTGGATTAAGTTTTAATAGCTGGAATGATACTTCACCTACCAACGACTACTTATATAATGAGGGTGCGGAGCTGCAAAGAGAATTAACAAGTTACCAAACACATTTCAGGATGCTTGATCCCGCACTCGGCAGATGGTGGCAAATAGACCCAAAAGCATCTGAGAGAGAAAGCCCTTATGTAAGCATGGCAAATAATCCCATATTGTACAATGATGCATTGGGCGACACCATAGATTTTTCTCAACTAATGGTTCATGACAAGGTCAATGGTACAAATGTAGCTCAGACCATAGTGAATAGCCTTAGCAAGATAACAGGTTTGCGATTGAGCATAGACCAGAAAACTGGAATCCTTGACTATGCCAAGGACGAAAACGGCAAGGCAATTGTCTCTTCTGATTACGAAGAGAGTATTTGTTCCTGTCTGGCAACCGGAAGCGAAACTGCAAGAGGCGATTTGATTGATGCAATAGATGGTGACCTTGTCAAAGTTGATTACTCCAGCAAGACGACTATCACTGACGGCGCAAATAATCAAATATGGTTCTCGTCTAACCAAGTCGATGGTTTTATCAAAGGCACTCCGGCTGAGTTAAATAAAGAAACACAAGGATATGGAATGACCATGCTTCATGAGCTCAGACATACCTCAATTGGAGGGCGATTATCTGACCCCCAGGACAAGACTGATACAGAGTCAACAGGACCTGTTGTAGATAGAGTCAATATTTATCGTAGAGAACTTGGTCGCTCTTATGGGCAACGAGGTCATTACTATGCAACAGGGACGGGCTCTGATAAATATGTGAGATTTTCCTATAGTGACTACTCGAAAGGTAAGTTTAAGCAACGTTCCACCAGAATTAAAGTAAAATGAAATTATTAATAACAAGCCTCTATTTTTTAATGTCATTCTTCGTCATATCAGAAGCTGAATCACAACTGTATGAGGAAGCCATAGAAATAATGATTGATGATTCTAGTAAAGAAGATCAAATCCATTGCTTCTGCAAGAAAAACTTTACGATAATGAAAGAGGTCGTAGACTTTGAAAGTATTTCTTTTCTATTCAAAGACGAGATCAAAGAACATTCAAAAGGAACAATAAAAGATCAGGTCATTGAAGTATCTGATTCTCGAATTGAGCTAGGTAGGAAAAAAAGCAAATTCAAAATATACCTCACCAATGTTCGAAATGGTATATTTTTCGCTCAACAGTTCTGTGACGGAAAAAAAAGCAATACAACTTACGACGATATTTCTTTATTTGGTCAAAGCCAGGCTTATATGTTTAAAGTCATGCCGAGCGGACAAGTTACTTTGGTTAAAGTCAAGCGGCTATCTCATAATTAACCGGTAATTGACAGAAATTGCTTAGACACTTTAGTTTATTCAAGTCTCATTCTGATTTCTTCGTGCAATAGCCCAGACCCAGGTCATTTAATCAATTATAAAAGATCATGATTGAGACCCTATGCAACTAATCAACACAATTTTAGCCGTTGGTGTTATGACGCTAATGAGCTGTGTAACAACAACGACTTCAGTCTGTTATAGTCAAGAAATGAATGATAGGAGGTATATTTTGAGAGACTATGATGTTTTTTTCTATTTAAAACTGTCCTCTGATAGCACTTTTAAAATGTTCAGAAGACAGGGGTTACAAGCTGATTCTATTGAAGGAACTTATTCAGAAACTAAAAAGCATCTTGTCCTTAACCCTATTCAGACAAAAAGTTTCGTGAACAGCATAATTTGTGATGATTGTGACAGTTATCCCAAGCTGATAGTTCGATCTGTAGATGGAGACACACTTCATTACCCAGAATTAATCATCTATCAAAACGGGCGACAAACCAATATTGGTCTCATGAAAACTGAAAAATTCACCTACGGGAATAAGTATGACAGTTTAAAAATTAACTATGTTGGATATGATCCATTTGTGTTAAATAATATAATTCAAAACAATGAAAAAGCGACAGTCTACATGAAAGATCAGCGAGCAAAAGTCGCTGAAAAAACGCAGAAAGTAAGAAAACGAAGAGAAACCCTTATTTTGAACCCGGGTATAAAGTTGAAATTAATACCGGAGTAATCAGTACTGACAACTTTCAAGTAAATGCCAAAAAGTATTCTAATAATCGGTCTTGTCTATTTACTATCCGGACAAGAAGGTACTAAGTTTTACAATCTAGCGATTCCAAAAATAATTGAAAGTTCGGCTTACCAATGTATGAATGGTAGCAGTAAGAAGTATTTTGTATCTCCTGAAGTACTTAACTTTGACAATAGAGCAATATTTTTTCAAAAAGAACTTCTAGCCAATGGAAGTACTGTACGATTCAATTACAATCTCTCCAATAAGGAAATAGTCTTTTTGAACAGTGAAATGACCAAACTTGGTACAAGACGCAGAGCAGAAACCAAACTCTATTTTTCTCAGATCAAAGACGGCTTCTTCTTTTGTGAGTTGATTTTGTTTGAAAAAAGTAAATCTAAATACGAACAAAAGCCAGCTTTTGGCAGAAGCTATGTATATCTATTCAGAATCAATGATTCTGATATTAATATTTTAGATGTCACTGAATTTTTATACAATTGAATAAGCAGAGACCGGTATTGGAATAGAAAAAATTAACAATGAAAGGGACATAATTAAAGATAATATGTGTCACCTCATATCAAAATAGTTACGCTCAAATAAACGAGTCACAAGACTCGAAAGGATTTAAGTGAAACCGTCTACTCTTCAGGTAGTTTTACTGATTGTTGTATCTAACAATAGAGCCTAATTCCTTTTAAAGGATATTCAGCCAAAAAATAAAAGGTACTTTCGAGCAAGGAAGCACCTTTTATTCAATTGACTAAAGTCCGTCATTTTTTTAAGAAGGCAATTTGAGCAGTCAAGACTGACTGACCGTGCCGGAGGTAAGGATCTTTTTAATTAGAGCTATTTGTATCTGTTGAGTCACCACCAAGCATTAAGACTCCAAAATGCTTGAGTCGAGTCACCCAGAAGAACTTCCAGTAACCTTCGTTTTCATATAGCCCTAAAGCCTTCATTCGCTGTTTATCAACCCAAGGTCTTAAAACAAATGTGTGAAGAGTAATTAAGACAACAAACCAGAGGGTATGCATCATCTGATAGATGTATGGACCTATAATTAGTAACAGTGAGGTAAAAATCACACCGTAGTAGATTGTCTTATTCTTAAAGTAAGAGCTTTTCATAGGATCGTAATTAGGTTTAGGCACTTGCAGCTCCAGCGCATACAGCCAGGCTCAGCCAAGAATACAAAGTTGCGGTGGCAGCATCTGCAATAACAACGAAGGCAATATCGCAAATATTACAACCAGTCGGGTTATGGAATTTACCTATACAATCGTCAAACTTGTCAAACCAGCCTTCGGTTCTCCCGTCTGTCGAATGTGATACAACTTGTCTCTCTATTCCACCAGGGTTGACAATGTCATGAATCGTATAAAGTAATTCGTTGTCTAAAGTAAACAATTTAGTCTCGATTTCGGTGTCGGAGATAAAATTTGTTTCTATGATGAACGGGTTCACCACATTTTCATCAATAATAGAAAAAGCCACTCCGGTCGATTGATCATTTGGATCAAGAGCGCCATAGAGCGTCTGACCGTCTACATTGTCTGTGACTGCAAAGACATCTTCACTACCAAAACCGCTCGCCAGACGACCATTTGCTGAGTTGTTAACCCACGAATTGAAGATGTCTGTCACTTCACTACTCGCTTTCTCAATGCTGAAGGGTTCAACAATTTCATTCTCTACCTCTTCATCTGCACAAGAAAAAAATGATAGAACCATTACCGAAAATACAAGAACTTTGAGATAATTAAATTTAATCATTAGTATATAGATAAAATGTTTGCCCTACTTTGTTTTAAGGAGTGTTCGGGTCAAATTCTTCTCCTGTGGCAACAGAAAAACAAATGGATGAGAAAAGGGGGAAGAGTGTCCAACGTACGCCTCTAAGACACTCAAAGCGACCATTTCGAAGTGCTTTTACTTCGAAGTCGGAACTTGGGAGAAAATCGCTTCCCCTTTTCATCTACCT
>ERZ1740068.91-NODE-91-length-57369-cov-26.314251_pt1 | contig 57369 bp, 50 predicted proteins | sample MGYA00581735_ERZ1740068 | MGnify/ENA primary metagenome ERZ1740068 (study PRJEB43018, sample SAMN04849740) | marine metagenome | isolation source: floating plastic debris | place: Pacific Ocean | collected 2008-08-30 | study: EMG produced TPA metagenomics assembly...
CTGTGGGGGGACTCCTCTATCCTATCTGTAGTCTTACTTTCTGGGCTTGGTATTACCTTCGTGGGCGATTTGCTCGATCCCGAGCGGGGCGAGCAGTTTGAAATTGGGGCGCGTGCCGAGCTGCTCGACGGCAGCTTAGTGACCAATCTGGCAGTGTTCGACATTGAAAAGCGCAATATCGCCCTGACCGACTCGTTAAATCCGGGGTTCTCGATCGATGTCGGCTCCCAGCGCAGTTTTGGCGTCGAGCTAGACGTTATTGGCGAGATCTTACCGGGTTGGAATGTGGTGGCGAACTACGCTTACATTGACGCGGAAATCACAGAAGGTGAGGCTGGAACGGAGGGGAACCGCCCGAACAATATTCCAGAGCACAACTTCAATATTTGGACGAACTACACGCTTCAGTCAGGCCCGCTGGAAGGGTTGAGTTTCGGGTTGGGGGGCAATTTCCTCAGCGAGCGATTTGGCGACGCTGCCAATAGCTTTGAGTTCGACAGCTACTTCCTGACCAATGCGGCGATCTCTTACAAGCGCGATAACTGGCGGGCTGCGCTGAACTTCCGCAACATCTTCGATATCGACTACATTGAAGCGTCGCTGGACAATCGCGGCACGATTTATCCGGGTGCGGGATTCACCGCGATCGGTACGCTGTCCGTCGAGTTCTAGCGCAGCCTCAAGGAGCCGCAGTATTGCACGCTAGTAGGTGACACCGTGACACATCACGTTCCAGGGACGGCAGGTTATGCAGAGGCGGTCGATCGCTTTGTTGCCGCAACGCTCGCGATCGACTTTGCCGAGCTGCATCGCGATTTCCTGCCGTTTGTTCCCCGAGCTCCGGCACGCATTCTCGATGTTGGTGCGGGCATCGGGCGCGACGCATCGGTACTGGCACGGCAGGGGCACGATGTCACCGCCGTCGAGCCCGATGCGACGTTTTTGGCAGCGGGGCGCGAGCGGTACGACGCGCCCAATATCGATTGGATTGGGGACGCACTACCGGGGCTAGCGACGCTGGGCGATCGGCCGCAGTTCGGCTTCGTGCTGGCGTCGGCGATGTGGCATCACCTGAATCTGGCGGAGCAGCGATCGGCGATCGGGCGAGTTGCAGAGCTGCTCTATACCGGTGGTGTCTTGGCGCTGTCGCTGCGGCATGGCGTTGCGGGTGTCGGGACGCGCGTGTTTCCCACCTGCGGGAAAAGCACGATCGAGGAAGCCGCCAAGGTCGGCTTCGTTCCGCTGTTACACCAACCCGATCGCCCGAGCCTGATGCCGGGGAAAGTCGGGGTGCGGTGGACTCGTGTGGTGTTGCAGAAGCTCGATCGCGTGCCGTCTACGCCACCGACCCCATAGTCAGTCTCGCGGAGCTTCAGTCTCGCGGAGCGGCTGCAAAAGCCGAACTCTCGCTACCTCTGAGGGAACGGGTGTTCTACCGATCGCGTTCTGGCGCGAGCAGCCCGTAGGTATCGACCAGCCGCAGGAACTCGCTGCGATAGCCATCGCGATCGTCGCCCCGTGCGCTGCGCGCCAGCGATTCGACGCCTTCCAGCGATGCCGTACCCGCAAACGCCGACTCGCGCAGCACCATCCCAAACATCGCCACCGCCGCCGAGAAGCGGAAGTCGTCGGAGCTACGATCGAGACTCACTGCGCGATCGAGTACCGGCAGTTCGATGAGCTGCGAGGTGTCCGCTGTCGGCTCTTTGTAGCGCAGCTTCACCCACATCAGCTCGTCGCTGTCCGCCGTTGCGCTCAGTGGTTCGCCGGACGGTTCGTCGTTTTCAGTTGCCGAATCGTTCGATCCGTAACGCAAATCGTCCACCGTTGGCAGTTCCACATCGGGGTCAATGCCGACGGGAATAATTTCGTAAAGCGCCGTGACCGAATGCCCCGCGCCCAGCTCGCCCGCATCGCGCGTATCGTCGTTGAAGTCCTGCGCGGCCAGCAGGCGATTTTCGTAGCCCACCAATCGATACGCCTGGACTTTTGCCGGGTTGAACTCCACCTGGATTTTTACGTCCTTGGCGATCGTCAGCAGCGTCGCGCCGATCTCGTTGACCAGCACTTTTTTCGCTTCGAGAATGCTGTCGATATAGGCGTAGTTGCCGTTGCCGTGGTTGGCGAGCTGTTCCATCTTGGCGTCCTGGAGGTTGCCCGTCCCGAAGCCCAGCACCGTCAGGAAGATATCGTCCTCGCGCTTCTCTTCGATCAGCCGAATCAGCTCGCCTTCGCTAGACGTACCGACATTGAAATCGCCGTCAGTTGCCAGCAAAACGCGATTGTTGCCGCCATCGATGAAACGATCTTTTGCGAGATTGTAAGCCAACTCGATGCCCGCTCCGCCTGCCGTCGAGCCACCCGCTTCGAGCTGTCCGATCGCGTCCAAAATCGCATCTTTCTCGTCACCCGGCGTCGGCTCCAACACCACGCCCGCCGCACCTGCATAGACAACGATGCTGACGGTGTCATCTTCATCCAGCTCGTTAACCAATAGCCGAATCGCCGATTTCAGCAGCGGCAGCTTATCGGGCGAGTTCATCGAACCGGACACGTCGAGCAAGAAGACGAGATTGCTGTCCGGCAGGTCGTTGGTGGGGATGGTTTTGCCCTGGAGGCCGATGTGGACGAGCTGGCGTCGATCGCTCCAGGGCGCTTCGGAGACCTCGGTGCTAATCGAGAAGGGGCGATCGCCTTCGGGTTCGGGATAGTCGTAGGTGAAGTAGTTGATCAGCTCCTCGATGCGGACGGCATCGGCGGGCGGGCGCTGGCTGTCGTTGATGAAGCGGCGGACGTTGCTGTAGGACGCGCCGTCTACGTCGATCGAAAAGGTGGAGAGCGGGCTATCGCTGGGGCGCTGGAAGCGATTTTCGTCGATCGGGTTGTACTCCTCGCGATCGAGGCCGCCGACGTAGGCTCTCGAGACGGGCGGCATATCGAACGCAGAGAGGCCAGAGACAGAAGCACCGCCTCGCGTCGCACCAACGGCGGTGTCGCCCACTGGTGGCGCAATTGCAGACGGACGAACCGCCGGTGTCGGCTCCGCGGGTGGCAGACCGATAATCTCCGGTGTTACCGCGTCATTCTCTGGGGCGTTGACTTGCAGGAACGGATCGACAATGGCAGCAAAGCGGTCTAGGTCGGCTTGCGGAACGCTGCCGCTGATATTCAAGACATAGTCGCAGGCTTCGATGGCGGTGTAATATTCCTCGCGATTCAGCTCGCGATCGGCCACCGGCGAGCCGTCGGCATACTCGAGCGGGCAGCCGTAGGTCTTCGCGAGGTCGAGCAGCGTCAAGTAGTCCGGGTGGTCGAAGGGAATCGTATCGAGGTCGGTTACAGGCGGATAGCCGTTGCCCTGGGCGTGGAGGTGCATCCCGACGCCGCCGATCGCGAGGGTCGTGGCGATCGCGATCGCCGAAGTGCGGCGTGCCAGTTTGCGTGCGAACTGACCGACGGAGCGCTGCGTGTTTTCGTTCATGATTCCTCGTACCAAATCTCTCGGGAGGAGCCGTAAGACTTCGACGAAAGCCACTCGACCCGAACTCACGATTTGCGCTACAGGGCGGTCGCGCGAGATTCCCGAGGCGATCGCGATTCGTAATAATTACTCGCCCTCGGGAGCCAGAAGGCCGTAAGTCTCGACCAGGCGCAAAAACTCGCTGCGGTAGCCGTCGCGATCGTCACCGCGCGCCTCCCGCGCCAGATTTTCAACATCATCCACCGACGCCGTCCCGAGAAAAGCCGACTCGCGCATCACCATCCCGAACATCGCGACCGCCGCCGAGAAGCGGAAATCGTCGGAGCTGTCAGCCAGCGACACCGCGCGATCGGGCACCGGCAGCTCCAGCAACTGCGACTCGTCCGCCGTCGGTTCTTTGTAGCGGAGCTTCACCCACATCAGCTCGTCGCTATCCGCCGTCGCGCTGAGCGGCTCACCGCCCGAATTGTCCGCATTTTCCGAGTAGCGCAGGTCGTCCACCGTCGGCAGATTTACATCCGGGTCGGTTCCCACGGGGATAATTTCGTAGAGCGCCGTGACCGAATGCCCCGCGCCCAGTTCGCCCGCATCGCGCGTATCGTCGTTGAAATCTTCTGCGGCGAGCAGGCGGTTTTCGTAGCCGACCAGACGATAGGCTTGCACCTTGGCTGGATTGAATTCGACCTGAATTTTTACGTCTTTGGCGATCGTCAGCAGCGTCGCGCCGATTTCGTTGACGAGCACTTTTTTCGCTTCGAGAATGCTGTCGATATAGGCGTAGTTGCCGTTGCCGTGGTTGGCGAGCTGTTCCATCTTGGCGTCCTGGAGATTGCCCGTCCCGAAGCCCAGCACCGTCAGAAAAATATCGTCTTCACGCTTCTCTTCAATCAGGCGAATCAGCTCGCCTTCGCTAGACGTGCCGACATTGAAATCGCCGTCTGTCGCCAGAATGACGCGATTGTTGCCGCCATCGATGAAATGCTCTTTTGCCAGATCGTAGGCGCGTTGGATGCCTTCGCTACCGGCGGTGGAGCCGCCCGCTTCGAGCTGGCCGATCGCATCCAAGATTGCATCTTTCTCGTCACCCGGCGTCGGCTCCAACACCACGCCCGCCGCACCTGCATAGACAACGATGCTGACGGTGTCATCTTCATCCAGCTCGTTAACCAATAGCCGAATCGCCGACTGGAGTAACGGCAGCTTGTCGGCGTCGTACATCGAGCCGGAAACGTCGAGCAAAAAGACGAGGTTGCTGTCCGGCAGGTTATCTGTGGGGATGGTTTTGCCCTGAAGACCGATGTGGACGAGCTGGCGTCGATCGCTCCAGGGCGAGGCGGCGACTTCGGTGGCGATCGAGAACGGGCGATCGCCGTCGGGCTCGGGATAATCGTAGGTGAAGTAGTTGATTAGCTCTTCGATGCGGACGGCGTCGGCGGGCGGGCGCTGGCTGTCGTTAATGAAGCGGCGGATATTGCTGTACGAGGCGCTATCGACGTCGATCGAAAAAGTCGAGAGCGGAGCATCGCCGGGGCGCTGGAAGCGATTCTCGTCGATCGGGTTGTACTCTTCGCGGTTGAGTTCGGGGGCGACACCATCGGCGGGTGCGGCGGGCGCTTCAGCGGAGGTGGCGAAGTCCTGGCTCTCTTGCGTGTAGGCCGGGGCGGCGGCGGGAGCGGGAGCGCTACGATCGCTCGGCGCGTTACCTTCGCGGGCCATGTCGTTTGCCGCGCAGCCAAAGCCGCCGATCGCGAAAGCTGTAATCAGCGCAATTTTTGACGCGCGACCCGTCATGCGCCGCGCCGTTCCTTCCGTTCTATTCACGATCTCTCATTCCCCAGTCTCGATCTACGGGCACGACTCCATGGCGATCGCCTGCAATTTCTGGAAGGCGATCGCGATTTTTAGCGAGATTTCGCATCGGGGTCTAGACGGTGACGGACATCGATGCCTTCTCGGCTTCGAGACTGTCGCCCTTCGTCGTGCCGTCATGATAAGCGGCGAGGACGACTTCGCTGGTTTTGCCCCAGGAGATCGAACCGGTGGCGTCGATCGCGATCGCGCCCAGGTCGCGCCCGTTGGCAGTGGACTCGGCGATCGATTTCTCCATCGCGTCGGCCAAGCTCATGCCATCGGTGACGCGTACGACGACGCGCGCCGCGAAGCATTCGTCGATAATGTCCTCGCCGATACCGGTGCAGCTAATTCCGGCGGCACTGGTGGCATAGTTCCCGGCGGGCATCGCGGAATCGCTGACGCGACCGATACGCTCGAAGCCTTTACCACCGGTGGACGTTCCCGCCGCGATCGCGCCGGTGGAATCCAGGGCGACGACGCCGATCGTGCCGCGCCCGGCTTCGGGATCTTCCGGTTTAGACCCAGCCGCTTCAACCGGCGCTTCGGCCACCACGTTCGCCATCGTCCGTTTGAAGTCTTCTTTGCGGTCTTCGAGCCACTCGTTGAGGCGCTTGTCGGTGATCGGATTGAAGACCGGCAGCGCCAGCTCGCGGGCGTAGTTGGCGGCTCCTTCGTCGGAGAGGATGCGATCGCGTTCGTCTTGAAGTTTGGCGGCCATCTCGATCGGGTGTTCGACGCGCGTCACGTTAATCACACCGCTAAGGCTCTGCTTCGTGCCGTCCATCAGCGCCGCGCTCATGCGAATTTGGCCGTCGGATTGCAGCACCGAGCCGACTCCGGCATTGAAGAGCGAGTGGCTTTCGAGGAGTTGGCAGCCGCGAATGGCGGCGTCTTTGGCACTCGCGCCGCTTTCGAGCAAAGCGTAGACTTCATCGACGATCGCGTAGAGGGCGTCGCGGACGATCGCGACGCCGCCTTTTCCTTGGAGCGAGCTGCCTGCGCCGCCGTGGATGATGAGCTTGGGGGTTACGGTCATTTGTGGGTTGGGGGTGATGTTTCGTGGGCGGTGAGGCTCCGGAGATCGATGGTATATCGGGTCAGGCGATCGCGCCGATTCGTCCCACATTTCGAGCTAAGATGAACAGCTACATCCGCTACAAAAATCGCAAAATCAATGAGCAAGGGAACGCTGTTCGATAAAGTCTGGGACGTACATACTGTCGGCACGCTGCCGTCCGGCCAAACCCAGCTATTTATCGGCCTGCACCTGATCCATGAAGTCACGAGCCCTCAGGCATTTGCGATGCTGCGCGAGCGCGGACTGAAGGTTCCCTACCCCGATCGCACCGTCGCCACGGTCGATCACATCGTCCCCACCGAAAATCAAGCCCGCCCCTTTGCCGACACGCTGGCCGAGCAGATGCTCCAAGCACTGGAGCAAAGCTGCAAGGACAACGACATTCGCTTCAACAATGTCGGCTCCGGCAAGCAGGGCATCGTCCACGTGATCGCGCCCGAGCAGGGGCTGACGCAACCGGGAATGACGATCGCTTGCGGTGACAGCCACACGTCTACCCACGGGGCGTTTGGCGCGATCTCGTTCGGTATCGGTACGAGCCAAGTGCGCGACGTGCTCGCCTCGCAAACCTTGGCGCTGGGCAAGCTGAAGGTGCGCCGCGTCGAGGTTAACGGCGACCTGCGACCGGGCGTCTATCCCAAAGACGTAATTCTCTACATCATTCGCAAGCTGGGCGTTAAGGGCGGCGTCGGCTTCGCCTACGAGTTTGCCGGGACGACCTTCGAGGCCATGTCGATGGAGGGGCGGATGACCGCGTGCAATATGTCGATCGAGGGCGGCGCGCGCTGCGGCTACGTCAATCCTGACAAGGTGACTTACGACTACCTGAAAGGCCGCGAGTCCGCGCCGCAAGACGAAGCCTGGGACAAGGCCGTCGCCTGGTGGGACAGCCTCCGCAGCGATGCCGACGCAGAATACGATGACGTGGTGGTGTTCGACGCCGCCGAGATCGCACCCACCGTCACCTGGGGAATTACGCCGGGGCAGGGCATTGGCGTCGATGAGACCGTCCCGACGCCGGAGAAATTTGAGGAGAGCGATCGCCCGCTGGCTCGGGAGGCTTACAACTACATGCAGCTCGAACCGGGCAAGGCGATCGCCGGGACGAAGGTTGACGTGTGCTTCATCGGGAGCTGCACCAACGGACGCCTCAGCGATCTGCGCGAAGCGGCAAAGTTCGCCCAAGGTCGCCAGGTAGCGGCGGGCGTTAAGGCGTTCGTGGTTCCGGGCTCGGAAGCGGTGAAGGAACAGGCCGAAGCGGAGGGTCTGGACAAGGTGTTCGAGGCGGCGGGCTTCGAGTGGCGCAATGCGGGGTGCTCGATGTGTCTGGCGATGAACCCGGATAAGCTCGTCGGCGACCAGATCAGCGCCTCGTCGTCGAACCGCAACTTTAAAGGCCGTCAAGGCTCGTCGTCGGGGCGGACGCTGCTGATGAGTCCGGCGATGGTGGTGGCGGCAGCGGTGAACGGCGCGGTGACGGATGTGCGCGAGCTGCTGTAGCCCGACGATCGGCCGCCTCGACCCATTTCAGCCGTGCGCGCGACGCGGTGATGTCCCATGCGTTTTGGAACTCTGCGGCGACTCGTTCGGACCTATCGCTGGCTGCACGGGCTCTGGCACTACGGCAGCGGCCAGTGGAGCTGGCTCGATGAGGAGATTCTCGACGTTACGGCTTTAAACAAAATGCTGTGGCGCGATTCCGTGCCGTCGATGGCGTTTTTCGTGATGCTGGTGCTGTCGGGGATTATCGCGACGGTGGGGCTGCTGTCGAGCAGTACGGCAACGGTGATCGGCGCAATGATCATCGCGCCACTGATGGGGCCGATCGTCGGGGTGTCCTACGGGTTTGCACTGGGCAACCGCCGCCTAATTCGCCGCGCGTTTTTAACGCTCGCCCAGGGCGCGATCGCCACGGTGCTGACCGCCATCTTCGTCTGCAAAGTGACCGGCCTGGAGACGGTGACGGCAGAGATTTTGGCGCGGACGGAGCCAACGCTTATCGACTTTATGGTAGCGGTTTCGGCGGGCGCGGCAGGCGCGTATGCCAAGCTGAACCCACGCGTGGCCAATGCCTTTCCCGGCGTGGCGATTTCCGTAGCGCTCGTGCCGCCGCTGAGCGTACTCGGCATCGGTATTGCCTTCGGGAATTCGGTGCTGTGGGGCGGGGCGGCGACGCTGTGGTTTGCGAACCTAGCGGGGATCGTCCTTAGCGGGGTGCTGGTATTCCTCTGGCAGGGGCACGGCTCGCTGCGACGGGCGAAGGGCGGGCTGATTTTTTCGCTGGCGCTGGCGATCGCGATTTCGATGCCCCTGGCAATTTCGTTTCGGCAGTTGCGCTTTCAGTCGCAAAACCGGCAGATGGTACGCCGCACGGTCGAAGCGCTGCTCGTGGCCACTTCAGAGAATTTGGACGTTCGCAAGATCGTGCTGCAAACGCGCGGCGATCGGCTGTTCGTCGAAGTGGAAATCGGTATCGACGACCCCGACAAAATCGACCCCGCCCGCGTCCGAGAGATTCAAACCGAGCTGCAACGCACCCTAAATCGATCGGTGACGCTAGAGGTTACGGCCCTGCAAGTTCGACGGCTCGTCGCGCCGCCCGCTGGCGGGACGCTCTAGAGTTCGCGATCCCCGCACACTAACGGGCTCGCAGCCTATCTCGATCGGAAGTTCCCGGTCGTCCGGATCGGAAATACCCACTCGTGTCGTAGAAACTTTGACTTCAGTTCTTAATTCTGGGCATTTAGAATAGAGTCCGAAGCTCGAACGTTCCGATTTTCGAGGTGAGCGATCGAGCAATTTCAATTACGCCGCTCGTTAGGAGAGCCGCAAACTGTGCTGAGAGATCCCGCGACCATACGCCACTATCAAAACCTGACCGACACGCTGGTCAACCTCTGGGAGCGCGGCTATCGCGCCGATGATTTCCGCATGTACCTCGACGGCTATCTGGACGCGCTGCGCCGTAGCAATACGATCGAGATTTTTCAACTGCATCGCCTCGAGGAAGAGGCCGTCCGCTTTATCAATGACCCGTCCAATTTCCAGGCGTCTTATTATTAAGACCCGTCGCCGAGGCGGTCTCCACCTGGCACAGGTTTTAGACTCTAGATTAAATGGGCGATACTGGATTTGAACCAGTGACCCCTTCCGTGTGAAGGAAGTGCGCTACCACTGTGCTAATCGCCCGCATGCGAGCCTTTCGCTCGACAGGTACAGATACTAGCACGGTCGCGACCCGGCACGGGCAACCCCCGCCAATTTTGTCGCCGGGGTCGTCATCTTTCCCTAGCGGGCCCCGCCCAATTGTCCGAAGCTGGCCTCAGCCACCGCCCAGCAGCGTCCACAGCAGCCGCAGCAGCGCCAACGTCCCGATCGCCGCCAAGACCATCACCACGGCAATGGCGACGATCGCCGCGATCGCCACATTCCGGTTGGCCTGCGCTTCAGCTTCGAGAACGGTCTCGCCTTCGTCGCCCGCCACGACCTCCAGGTGCGCCTCGAGCAGCTCGACATTTTTTACGTTGGCTTTCCAAGCTACGTCAACGAAATCTCCCAGAACGGGCACGACGCCGACCGCCATCTCCAGGATGATATTGAAGGCCATTTTGCCGATCGTCTCGCGGGGAATGCCGATACGCGCCGACTCCCAGATGATGTAGGCCGAGAAGGCCGCACCGATCGCGTCGCCGCTGCCGGGAAGCAGCCCGATAATCGGGTCGAGACCGAAGCGGTAGGGCGTGCCGGGGATCGGCAGGGCGCGATCGAGCAGATGGCTGAAGCCTTGCAGGCGTTTGAGCACCCGTTCGCGGGCGGGGGAGGTTTTAGGCATGGGGTCGTTGCCGAGAAATTATCAACTGGAACGATCGACTAGAGCGATTGGCTGGAACGATCGAGAGAGCTAGAGGGTCGGGTATTGGGCCGTTTTTTTGGCCGGGGTTTGAGAAATGGCCTGGGAAGAGGTGCTTTTGGCAGGATCTCGATCGGCGCTCTCGACGCGATCGCGGGCGACATCTTCGGATTCGCCGAACTGTTCGATACGGTAGCGGACGAAGCGCTCGCAGTCTCGATCGGGGTCGATCTCGATGCCGTTAGGGAGCCGCGCGTGACAAACGAAGGGCGGACGGCCACTGAGAAGCTGGGTCGCCGTCAGGCCGATCGCGCGCGTCAGATCGCTGCCGATAAGCTGAGCGTCTTGCAGTACCGTACCCTCGAGGGACGCGCCGCGCAGGCTCGTGCGCCACAGGTCGGCTCCGGTCAGGTCGGCGCGATCGAGCTTGGCGCGATCGAGTGTGGCGTCCTGAAGGTTCGCTCCCGTTAGGTCGGCTTTGTTGAGCAGCGAGCCCGTCAGGTCGGCGCGATCGAGCTTAACCTTCGGTAGGCGCGTCCCGACGAGCAACCCGAAACGCAGGCTGGCGTGGCTGAGGTTTGCCCCCGCAAGGTTGGCGAGGCCGAGGTCGGCATCGTTCAGGTTGGCGTCGGCGAGGCGCGTTCCGGCCAGGTTGGCATTCATCAGGGCGACATTGGCCAAGTCGGCGGCGGTCAGGTTGGCTTCTTGAAGGTTCGCGCCGATCGCCAGGGCTGAGAATTTGCCCCGCGTCAACATACAGCGCGTTTTCCAGGGCAGAACGCTGGCGATCGGCCAGTGCCACTCCCAGCGAGGGTTGTAGTTGGTGTGGGAGTAGGGCAGGTAGGCGCGCGGATCGAAGAGAACGTTGAAGTTAAATTTCCGCAGCTCGCTGGGAACGCACAGATTTCGCGAGAGATCGAGCTTTGTCAAATACGCGCCGGGGGCATAGAGCCCAGAGAGCGACTGGTTGCCGCGATAGAGCGTTTCGATCGCGGCGAGCCGCCCGCCTTCGCCCGTGCTTTGTCCGGGCTGGAATGGCGTCACCAGCGCGGAGTTAATCACCTGCCACGCTTCCCGGTGCTTTTGGGCGAGGCGAGCATCGCTGCCGTTAAACCAGTTAAAGACCGCCAGCAGCAATGCCAACCGGCTCAGGAGCAATAGAATTTGAAAAATTGCCAAGCTTTCGAGGACGTCAGCAACCTCGCGCAGGCGCTGCTCGATCCAAGTGCGCTCCAGCCAGCGACCCCAGCGCGTTAGTAAGCCCACTGACCGCAGCGATCGGCGCTCGACCGGCAGATCGCGCAGGCGATCGCAGGCTTGTTGTAGCTCGGCATGACGATCGCTCGGATAGATTTTCACGGCGTGCGGCCTTACGGCTTCGCGGCGCAGAGGCCGAAAGCGAGGAAGCCCAGGGCAGCGGTGATTCCATAGAAGGCCAGCACGACATTCAGCTCCGACCAGCCGCACAGCTCCAGATGGTGGTGAAACGGAGCCATTTTAAAGATGCGCTTGCCGATGCCGTTTTCGTCCTTGGTGGCCTTGTAATACGACACCTGCACGATCACCGACAGCGTCTCAAAGAAGAACAGACCCGTCACTAGCAGCAGGCCGAACAGTGCGTTTGTCGCGATCGCCACGCCCGCCAGCGCCGCTCCCAGCGCTAGCGACCCGGTATCGCCCATAAACACCCGCGCCGGGTTGCGATTGAAGAACAAAAAACCGAGACAGCCGCCTGCCATACAGGCGCAAAATACTGCCAGTGCCGGAGACGTCGGTGCGACGATCGCGCCCAAGCCGAGAAATGCCAGCGCACCCGTACCGCCCATCAGCCCGTCGAGACCGTCAGTCAGGTTGGTGGCATTGCTTTCCGCGACAATCGTGAAGCCTGCCAGCGGCCAAAACAGCAGACCCAGCGACAGCGTAATGCCGCCGGGGAAAATAATTTGCGTGGGGTCGATCGCGAAACCGGATCCCGCTCGCCAGCTCATCCAGCCGCAAAACAGTACCGCGCCCGCGATCTGTAACACCAGCTTCGTGCGCGGCGAGATGCCCTTATTCGACTTGCGACGCAGTACCTGCCAGTCGTCGATCCAGCCGATCGCGCCGTAGGCCAGAGTCAGCACCGCTACGCCCAGCACCGTCAGACGATCGGCGCTCTCGAATCCGGGGATCGAATACGCCAGCACCGTCGCCAGCAGCGCCGAACCCGGCACGAATAAAATGCCACCCATTGTTGGCGTCCCGGCTTTCTTCAGGTGAGCCTGGGGGCCGTCTTCGCGGATAAATTGCCCGGTTTTGAGCGCCCGCAGCCACGGCACGCCCCAGTAGCCGCAGATTGCCGTCAGCAATGCCGCGCTCCAAAACGGAAACGAAAATGAAGAACTTACGTCGTAAAAAGCGTCGAGACCGAGCAGGACGATCGTCGAGAGCGTCGCGAGTCCGCAGGTGAGATGTTTACCCGACAGAGCGAGTGCGGGCGTGGAAGCTGGGAGTTTCACCGGGTTTGTGCGAGTGAGATGTACGAGGCGGTGAGGGCGAAACGAACGGGGGGCGGTGTGAGAGTAAGGAGACCGCGCTTACACGCTGTTGTCTTCGGACTCCTCGAAGGACTCTTCTTCTTCTTCGCCCATCAGGATAAATTCATCTTCTTCGCGCGGAGTGTTGCTGGATTCGACGTCGTCGCGGGCGATCAGGCGACCGCTGGACTTCAGCCAGTCGAGAATCGAGGTGTCGTCGCGAGACGGAATCAGCTCGGCGGGGTCGTGTCGGGGCAACTGACGGAGTGAAGGATTCTTTAGTTCGCGCATGCAAGGTGCTCGCCTGAGAATTCAAAAAATTATCCAGGGTCAATTCTACGGCATCGCGGGAAATGTGAGGCCCGTGAGCTGCGATCGTTTGCTGGGTGTGGGGTCGCTGGCGGCTCCGTCGATCGTTTCGTCGGGCGTTCCGCGCTTTTCCTGGACGAGGACTTGAAATCCACCCAGACCCTGGGGATCGATCGCGTCGCGCAGCACCTGGTGGCGCTGGAAGACGCGGGTTATGTCGGTGCTAGTGGCCGCGCTGTCGGGTTGCGTTGGACTGAGGCCGCCGAGACTGCCGAGACCGCCGAAGCCACCGCGCCCGAGGCTGGCGAGCCGATCGCCCCAGCCCAGCGCCATCAAAAACAGCGCCTGCTGCGTCCGACCGACGGTCGCCAGCCCGGCGGCTTCGCCCCAGCGCTCGATCGCGCCGAAATCCACGTGGGCTGTAATGTCTTGCTGACCGGGGTTGACATAAGGATCGGGGTGGTGACGGTGTTGGCTGTAGCAGTTCAGCGTGCCGTCGTGGCGCACCGGCGCGTAATAGCGATCGGTGTCGTAGCCGTAGTCGATCGTCAGGACGTAGCCGCGATCGAGGATGCGAGAAATCTGCGCGACCCAGTCCTTTGCAGCGAGATTCACCTCGGTGGTGTAGCCATCCGGATAGTCTCGGCGGACGTTGCTGGTGCGCGGCGCGTTGGCGCTTGCCGATTCTGCAAGATTGCGGTTGCAGATATCGATATTGGCGTCGGCAAAGTAGCTCGCGATCGCGGGCGTGGAGGGCATATCGAGGATTTCGCAGAACCGCTCGTCGGCGTCGTAGCTCACGTAGATTTCCTGAAGCTGGCCGTCGCGAAAACTGACCCGATGGACGGGGAACGCATCGAGCAGTTCGTTCGAGAGGCAGCAGCCGACGATCGCGCCGTTGCCAATTTCGCCTAACTCGCACCAGGTCGTTTTGTCTGCGAATTCTGCTAGCTGCTTTTGCTGGAGGCGCTTCAGGCTCGCAGACTTCTCCACGATTCGATACTGCACCGCCGCAAAGCAGCCTGGCTCGTCGCGCCGCAGCGCCCGCAGCACGTCCCCCGCCAGAATCCCCTGACCGGCCCCCATCTCCACTAGATCGAAGCACTCCGGGCGATCGAGCGTTTGCCACATTTCCGCGAGCTGGATCGCGATCGTCTCGCCAAAGTCCGCGCATAAATGCACCGACGTGGCGAAATCGCCGCCCGCTCCAAGGCCGCGCCCGCGACTGTAGTAGCCCACCTCGGGGTGGTATAGCGCCAGCTCCATATATTGCGCGAAGGTCAGCCGTCGATCGGGCGCGGCATCGATCGCCTGACGGATAACGTCAACAGTCGCGGAGTCGCTCATGGGTCGCAAAATCCCGGGCATTCACAAAAATCAGTCACGAGTCCCCACCATCGCATCCGCGCCGCGCCATGCCAAACTCACCGCCAAACCTCACCCTTGGGACATCGGCGTACAGAACTCGATTATCGATCCGTCGATCGCCCGGACGTAGCTCACCGTCTGCCCCCAGGGCTTCTCCATCGGCAGCTTAAGCGACACCGCCCCGCACTCCACGGCGCGATCGTGCGCGGCCTGAACGTCCTCGGTCACGAATGCCAGCTCGAACCCGAACGGCTTGTCCTCGAGGCTTGCTTGGTGGTAATTGCCGTCCAGGTTCATCTCGCCCAGCGTGTGGGATGCAAATGCCAGCACCGTCGCACCCGTCTCTAGCTCGCCATAAGCGAAGCCGTCTTCCTCATGCAGCATCCGCACCGTGAAGCCAAACGCCTTGCAGTAGAAATCGAGTGTTGCTTCGACCGAGTCAACATAGACGATCGTGTAGCCGTATTTCATGCCGCTCTCCACGGAAGGCTCGTACTCCCCGAAAGTAACAAAAACAATCCGGGATTTAACGCCGGACGGGCTTTGAAGCAATTCAATTCAAACGGAGAGAGAGGGATTCGAACCCTCGGTACGAGTAAATTACGTACAACAGATTAGCAATCTGCCGCTTTCAACCGCTCAGCCACCTCTCCAGATGTAAGCGCTAAGAAATAGTATCACAGTTTTTTTGCGACGCAGCTCGCCCCGAAATTTTTCTCGCGGAGCCAGAATTGCAACGCTCCAGAAACCGGGTTTCTCTGGTTTGACGGCGGTTTGTGCGATCGCGTCATGGAAACCCGATTTCTCGGCAAATGTTCCGGCTACAGCACCTGCCGCAGCGCCTCGAGCAGCAGCGCCACGTTCTCGCGGCGACTGTTGAAGCCCATCAGACCGACGCGCCAGACCTTACCGCCCAGCTCGCCCAGGCCGCCCGCGATCTCGATGTTGTACTCCGTCAGCAGGCAACGCGCGATCGCCTTGCCGTCCACCCCGTCGGGGATACGTACCGTCGTCAGCGACGGCAAACGAATCTCGCGATCGACGTGGCACTGCAACCCCATCTCCTCCAGGCCGCGCCAGAGCAGATCCGCCGTGTCCCGGTGTCGCTGCCAGCGCGCCTCGAGCCCCTCCTCGGCGATCAGCTTTAGCGCCATATACAGGCTGTAGTTCATATTGATCGGCGCGGTGTGGTGGTAGGTGCGATCGCTCCCCCAATATTTGCCCACCAGCGACATGTCCAGATACCAATTCGCCACCGGTGTCTTGCGGCGCAGCAGTTTTTCCACGGCGCGATCGCCCAGCGTAAACGGCGCAATCCCGGGCGGGCAGCTCAGGCACTTCTGACTGCCGCTGTAAGCCATATCCACGCCCCACTCATCGAGGAAAAGCGGCACACCGCCCAGGCTCGTTACCGTATCGAGCAACAGCAGACAGTCGAACTCGCGGCACAGCTCGCCGACGCCTTCCAGGGGCTGACGCGCACCCGTCGAAGTCTCCGCGTGAACCAACGCCAGGATGGCCGGACGGTGCTGCTCCATCGCCGCACGCAGCTCCGCCAGGTCGAAGGCTTGCCCCCAAGATTTGGTTATCGATCGCGTATCCGCCCCATAGCGATTGGCCATATCGATCAGCCGATGGCCGAAGTAGCCGTTGACGCCCACGAGCACGACGTCTCCCGGCTCGACGGTGTTCGCTAGCGTCGCCTCCATCGCCGCGCTACCCGTACCGCTCACCGGAATCGTCAGCTCGTTCTCGGTCTGCCAGGTGTAGCGCAGCAGATCCTGCACCCGATTCATCAGCTCGATAAACGTCGGATCGAGGTGGCCGACCTGGCGCAGCCCCATCGCTTGCAGCACGCGCGGGTGGGCGTTCGAGGGACCGGGGCCGAGCAGCAGGCGCGGCGGCATATCTAGATCGGGTGCATCGATGCGGTGACGGTCGCTGACGCGGGGCGGGGCAATGGCAATCATGGCAAGACGAGCTGTTGCGGTTGATACGGTTTTGCTCGCCTATTCTGCCACGATCGAATCCCGATTCTGCGCGGGGCGCGCTGGAGGCCATCGAGCGGTTCGGACGGTTCGAGCAAATGCCGGATAAACGGTAGGAGATCGCTCCGTCCAACGACCGAGTCCAGCTGCCCGAGCGCGTCGAGGTCTCGCGTCCCCGCTCGTGGCCGCCCGCTCTACGTGGAAGGATGTGAATTTTTGCGGTGCGACTCTGCGCAGCTACGTAATTACCGATGCTATATTGTCTGAGTTTCAAGGCGAGCTGCCTTTCGCACACCGGGAGTAACTGCACATGATGCTGACATTACTGAGCTTCGCGGTTGGACTGACCCTATCGGCTCGAGCGATGAAGATCCTGTTCGATCGCTACATGCAGGAGCGCAAATATCACACGATCGACGCCGACGTGTCCGCCGAAGACTTCTTGCAAGGCCGAGTCTAGCTGGCCCATCCGACACGACTTTACGATCGCCGGACGTTAAAGCAACACCATTCGCCTCGCTTCCAGAGCGTCGCGACCACCCAGCCGTTCTGCTCCAGCACGTCCGCCATTGCCTTGGCCTGCTCGAGCAAGATGCCGCTGAAGATGCCCCAAGTGTGCGGCGCGACTAGCGGCCCCATTTTCGGAATTAGGTCGGCGATAATCTCGGCCAGAATATTGCAGGCAATGCCGTCCACCGGCTGCGACTTCGCCAGCTCGATCGCCTTTTCGGCGCTGCCCACCGCCATCGCAATTCGCTCCGGCGAGATACCGTTGACTTCGCAGTTGCGAGCGCTCGACGACATTGCCAGAGAATCGGTATCGACCGCGTAGATTTGCCTCGCGCCCATCAGCACCGAAGCCACCGACAAAATCCCCGAGCCGCAGCCGATATCGGCGATAACCGGCGCGGCCTCCGGCGTTACGCGCATCTCCAGCGCCTCCAGGCAAAGCTGCGTCGTCGGATGCCCGCCCGTTCCGAAGGCCACGCCCGGATCGAGCAACAGCGGAATGCGATCGGACGATGCGGGCGGTTCCAGCCACGCCGGGACGATCGTCAGCCGATCGCCGATCTCGGTAATCTCCCAGTGCTGTTTCCAGCTCTTCGACCAGTCTTCTTCTTCGATCGGCGACCAGTGCATCACGGGCACGCCGCACTCGAGTGAAATGGCGTCCTGACGTACCCACAGCGACAGCGCCGCCAAATCGAGCATCGACGAGGTCTGCTGCGGCAGGTATGCCTTAACGTTAATCGTGTTTTGCTGCCGTTCGCTCGCCGTCCCCTTGCAGCCGAACTGCTCCATGCGCCAAAAGATCGTCTCCTCTAGGTTGGAATCGGCCGCGACTTGGATTTCCCACCAGCTATTGGTCATGGATTTAGGCAAAGGTTAAAGGGGGGCGGTTCGGACGGTCGATGCAGCCAGGGAAGACTCGAAAGCGGAGCGATCGCGCAGTAGTAGCCCGCTCTCTTCGGGCCGCTCTCTTCCGCGCGTCGCCCAACCCTAGAGCGTGACGGTGTAGGCGTCGCTGATGCCGGGAACCTTGAGAATCTCCTCGAGGATGCCGTCGGGCAGCGCATCGTCGAGGCTGAGCACCATCACCGCATCGCCCCGGACGATCTTGCGGCCCACTTGCATGCTGGCGATATTGACGTTAAAGCTGCCGAGCAGCGAGCCGATCTTACCGATAATCCCCGGCATATCCCGGTGGCGGGTGAACAGCATATTGTCGATCGGCGGCACGTTGAGCGGGAACTCATCCACGTTGGTGATGCGAATATCGTCATCGCCCATCAGCGTTGCCGTAACCGTATGGACGCCCAGCGAGCCCTTGGCTTCGAGGTGCAGCGAGTCGGTGTAGTCGCGAATCGAGGCGTCGCGAGTTTCGACCACGTGGATACCGCGCTCGGCGGCTTCGATACTGGCGTTAACGTAGTTGACCCGCTCGCGCAGCGCCGGAGATAACAGCCCCTTCAGCGCCGCGATCACGATCGGCTTACTGTCGCCTTTGGCCAGATCCCCCTGGAGGCGCACCGTCAACGAGTCGATGCGACCACCGGCCAGCTGACCGACCATATTGCCCAGGATCTCCGCCATCTCCAAATAGGGGCGCAACTGCTCGAGGGCTTCAGGATAGAGGCCGGGGATATTCACCGCCGATCGCGCCGGAAGGCCGAGCAGCACGTCGCGGATTTGCTCGGCGACATCCACCGCCACGTTAACCTGCGCCTCTGCCGTGGACGCACCGAGGTGCGGCGTCAGCACCAGGTTCTTGCTGCCATTGCGTAGGGGCGAACCGCCTTCGAGGGGCTCGTTGCCGTAAACGTCGAGCGCCGCACCGGCGATCTGACCTTCCTCTAGAGCCTTGGCCAGCGCCGCTTCGTCGATCAGGCCGCCGCGCGCGCAGTTGATAATTCGCGTCGTCGGCTTCATCTTCGCTAGCGACTCGGCGTCGATCATATTGGCCGTTTCCGCCGTCTTCGGCACGTGCAGCGTGATGTAGTCAGCTTCACGGAAGAGCGCCTCCAGCTCCACCAGTCGGCAACCGATCTGTTCGGCGCGTTCTGCGGAAATATACGGATCGTAGGCAATCAGCTTCATGCCCATTGCCTTGGCGGCTTTGGCGACGTGGGAGCCGATTTTGCCCATGCCCACTAGGCCGAGGGTCTTTTTATAGACTTCAGTGCCGATATAAGCTTTGCGGTTCCACTCGCCTGCCTTGACAGAGGCGTTGGCTGCGGGGACGTAGCGCGAGAGCGAGAGCATCATCGCCAGGGCGTGCTCGGCAGCGGCGATCGTATTGCCCTCGGGCGAGTTGACGACGACGATGCCCTGACGCGTGGCGGCGGCGACATCAACGTTATCGACGCCAACCCCAGCACGACCGATGATTTTGAGTTTTTTACCCGCTTCGATCGCTCCTTGGGTAACCTGCGTTCCCGAGCGAATCATCCAGGCGTCGTACTCCGGGGCAATGGCGACCAACTCTTCCGGCGACAGACCGGTTTTGACGTCAACCTCGGCAACTTGAGACAGGATGTCGAGTCCCGCGCGGTCGATAGAATCGGAAACGAGAACTTTTGGCATTGATTTGAGGCAGGCTGAGTCGGAAAAGTCCGGAACGCGCCGTTGCTTACTGAAGGTTGGCCGCGCCAAGCCGTTCGCGACGCCGAGCGCGCCTGTGCGGGAACTGGCGCGTCTGTCAGCCCTCTGCCGCTGGCAAAGGCAGGCCGACCCCAGGGCGCGCTACCGTAGGTCAATTTTCCGGAGAGACCGCTGAAGCGCGTGATGTCATACCCGAAGGACGGCGTCAATGTGGCGCGACGGCCGCGTTCCTAACACGCAACATTGTATCGGCAAAGGTGTCAGTTGCTACCGAGCGTTCCGGCGACCCAAAGCGTTGGCGATCGCTCGTCAAACCGAGGGCCGCAGTCGCCGATTTTCGCCCCGTTCGCAACCCGGCTGCTTGCGCCGAGATCCCATCCCACATTCGCCGAACCTCTGCCCGATCTCCGTCCGCTCCGCGTCCAAACTTCCACCGCTCTCGTGAGAGGCAAGTCCGACGTGACCCCCCAAAAAAAGTTCCCGCAGACGCTAGTTTTTTTGATGTGCTTTAACTGAGATACAGGCAGAGTGAGCAAACTTTATATCGTGCGATCGGTGCGGCGATGGCACTTAAGAGAAATTGCGATCGAGATCGCAGTCAAGCGACGATCTCGATCGCAACAAACTCCGATAGAGATCTAGGAAAAGTGGCGATCTCGATCGCCGGTAGACGCGATAGGATTCACAGCCGCGACAATCCCAGATGTGCCAGAATACACGTAGATAAGATACGTCCAAATCTGGAGTCATTACGGAATGAAGCAGTCCCTCCAGGAGAAAATCCTGCAATCTTCCATCCCCATTATCCCCACGCTGAAACTGGTAAAAATCGACGTCGAGAGCCCGCTTTTTTACGAGCAGCTCGGCGCGAACGCCCTGGCCATCATCGCCCTGGCAAGCAAGTCTCAGGTCAGCGACATCAGAACGAAGCCCGGCAAGGAGCAGCCGTAACGCCATTTGTCATGGGTCTAGCCCTTCACTATCATGGCGCGATCGAGCTGTTCCTTAATGTTGTAAAAGCTTCGTGAATCTACATCCGCATTTACCCTCGCAAAGATTTCTCAATTTTTGCTTTCCTGTCGGGGATTTCAGCTTCGTACAGTACGAGAACTCAGAAAGAGTGTCGATGTCGATCGACACTCTTTCTTTACGATCGGGGGAACATAATTGAAAGAACGGCAACGTGCGAATCTCGTGCTGGTTTTGCCCCGAGCGGCTCGAAATCGAGCAAAGCTCGCCAAAAAGTTCGACGCTCGAGCGAAAATCGACGCCGCGATCGCGCCTTGCTTTCCTAACTCCTTCGTTTCCTCCCAGAGCTATGTCCCGCCTTCTTGAAGTTCCCGAGTTTTTTCAGCCCGATCGCGTGGGCGAGCTGTGGCGCGTGCCCTACGCCGAGCGCGCCAACGATGCCCGCCAGTGGGCGGCCGAGCACGACCTGCCGCCAGCTGCTGACGATCGCGTTCGTGTCGGTTTGCTGGCGATCGACGTGCAGAACACCTTTTGCTTGCCGGACTTCGAGCTATTCGTCGCAGGGCGCAGCGGCACGGGCGCGATCGACGATACCGTCCGTTTCTGCCGCTTCCTCTATCAAAACCTGGCGACGATCACCGAAATTATTCCCACTCTCGACACCCACACCGCCCGCCAGGTCTTCCACCCCAGCTTTTGGCGCGACTCCGACGGCAACGCCCCCGCGCCGATGACGATCGTCACGCTCGACGACGTGGAGGCCGGTCGCTGGCAGATCGACCCCAGCGCCAAGGGCGTCTGCCCGTCGGCGTTTAGCGGCGATCTAGACGCCTATGCCTGTCACTACGTCCGCCAGCTCACCCAGGACGGCAAGCTGCCGCTAACGATTTGGCCGTACCACGGCATGCTCGGCGGCGTCGGCCACGCGCTGGTTTCGGCCTTTGATGAAGCTTGCTTTTTCCATAATCTGGCCCGCCAGAGCCAGACGCGCTTCGAGCAAAAGGGCAGCAACCCGCTAACCGAAAACTACTCCGTGCTGCGCCCCGAGGTGATGACCGACGATCGCGGCACGACGATCGCCAGCAAAAACACTGACGCGATCGAGTATCTCCTCAGCTTCGACGCCCTCATCGTCGCCGGACAGGCCAAAAGCCACTGCGTCGCCTGGAGCGTGCGCGACCTGCTCGACGAAATCCAAACCCGCGACCCGAGCTTGGCGCGGCGAGTTTACCTGCTCGAAGACTGCATGTCGCCGGTGGTCGTGCCGGACGTGGTGGACTATACCGACGCCGCCGAGGCCGTCTTTGCTGACTTTGCCGCCGCCGGGATGCAGCGCGTGACGAGCGAGATGGCGATCGAAACCTGGGCGAATTTTCCTGTCGGGTAGGTAGTGCTCGCAGCGCCCGCGCGAGCAACCGCCTCGAGACAAATATCCCGCTCGAACGCGAAGATCGAGCGGGATATTCGCACGTGCGATGTGGTGCCACCGCTGGATCGGTATCTGGCTTTGCTCGTCCGTGCAGAGCTGTCGTGCGGAGGTCAACCGGCAAAACGATCTCGCGATCGACCCCGACCCAACAGGCGGCTACGTACCTACCAGCTCGATTTCACGACGCCGGGGAGCAGACCTTGGTGCGCCATTTCGCGCAGTTGGTTGCGGCAGAGGCCGAAGTCGCGGTAGTACGCGCGGGGACGGCCAGTCGCCCAGCAGCGGTTGCGGACGCGGGTGCGCGAGCTGTCGCGGGGAAGTTCTTGGATCTGACGGTGGATCGCCATCCGTTCAGCTTGATTGGGGGCTTTGTCGAACGCTTCTTTCAGTGCCGCGCGCTTTTCTGCGTATTTTTCAACGAGTTTTTTGCGCTTGCGGTGGCGCTCGACCATGCTTTTCTTCGCCATGAGTCGGGTTGTGGTTCTGTTTTTATGATTTCACCGGTCTAATATCCTATCCGATCGCCTGGGGTTTGTCGCGCTTGGCGATCGGGGATTTTTCAGAAGACGGGCATATTAGGGTGGTGTTGGGCCCGCAAAGCACTGGCAGAGCGTAGCGCCACACTGGGAACTCTCAATCGGGCTCTTGGCGGATTCGATCGAGCTGCGACATGAGGCCCGGCAGGTCGTCAGTGATGATGCTCCAGATCGTATCGTTATCGATGCCCAGATAGTTATGAATAATCTGATTGCGGGTGGCGACGATCTGACGCCAGGGGATATCTGGGTGCTGCTTGCGAATGGGGTCGGGGATATGGGTTGCAGCTTCGCCGATGAGTTCGAGGTTGCGGATAGTGGCGTCGTAGCGCAGCTCGTCGCGGAGGAAGTCCGCTTTGGTCTGACCTTGGGTATATCGCAGAACTTTCTCAGAGAACTGGAGCATGTCGTCGATGTAGAGCTTCCATTCTCGTTTGGGCGTTCTGTCAGACATAGATGAGTTCTGCTTCGATATGTGGACGCAGTTCGGGGCGGAGGGCTTTTTCGGTGACGAGGTCGATCGGGCGTTGCAGGAGGTCTTCGAGGTAGAAGAGGGTTCCGAAGTAGCGTTTGGAGGTGGATGCGCCGTCGAAGCTAATCAGGATGTCGATGTCGCTGGTTTCGGTGGCGGTGTTGCGGGCGGTGGAACCAAAGAGTGCGAGTTTTGTGACGCCGTATTGCTGTTGCAGGGTGGCTTTGCTTTGGGCGAGCAGTTCGAGGGCTTCTTGTTTGGTCATGCTCGGTTGCCGTGTGATGCGGGGAGCGGATTGAGGAGGCTAGCGGGCGGGTGGTGCGGTGGGGGCGTTGGGGCAGGGTTCGGTGTCGGCGGGCTGGTCTTTTTTTTGGGATCGCGTCGCAGGGCGTAGACGAAACGGTAGCCGCCTAGCGGGGATTTGGAGCGCTTGGATCGCCTGGGCAGGGTTCGGTGTCGGCGAAGTGGTCGCGAAGGAGGGCGTGGACGAAGCGGTAGCCGCCGCCGACGCGCTGGAGGAAGCCGCGTTCGGTGCAGTAGCGGAGGAAGCGGCTGTAGTTCCAGGGGGAGTAGCCGAAGAGCCAGAGGGTAGTCCGAAGAGAAAGGTGGTCGATTGCACCTTGTAAGCCGCCGTTGTAAGCACCACAGAGAAAGCCACAGGCCACTCCTTGCGTTAATAGTACTTTTAGGCTTAAGTCAAGTCCAGGGATACTTCTATACAGAAGAATAGGAAACACTAGTCCAAACGGAACAGACATCAAACCAAAAATAAAAGAATTCTTCATCGATCTAAATACACCCTGATTATCGCTCTCTTTCGTTGTTATTTCTACACCAATAAAAGCTTGGATAACTCCGGCGAGCAGTCCAAGGCATAAGCCACCATTCACCCCAATGGCAACTCCAAGGCTTATTCCATGTGTCGGTCTGACTACCATCCCCACGGCTAAGGCAATGGACATGCCATACAGCAATCCATAACTAAGACCGTAAAGCAGATTCCCACGTAAGTTTCTTTGGATTTTTTGTGGTGCGTCTCGCCAGTTAAAACCTATTGTTTCTACGACTGCAATATCACCATTAAAATCTCCTAGCCAAACAATCAGCCAGACTATCACGCTAAAAAAAATAAATACTAATAAGCTAACCCGATAGCCAATCTCCAAGCCAAAAATAGAGCCGGTAATTACTCCTCCGAGCAGGCCAAACATTACGCCTCCAAGAAGACCAAATATTAGACTATACAGAGAAAGTGTGCCGTCGGCATCTAAACATATAGGCTGCAATTTTTCGATAAAAATCTCCGTTTGATCGACCTCTCGAAACCGACGCGCCACCCAACCGAGCCACTGCCTCACCTTCGCTTCATCCCGATATGGCTTCTTGGGAAGCTTGTCCTTCCCCCGCGCCACCGGCAAATTCAACCCGCCCACAAACGGTCGCTTCAGCCGCCGATCGATATACGCATCAAACAACAGCCGCCGCCGCTCCACCACACTCTCCTCCCCCAACCAGCGCTCCAGCTCCACCCCCTGCAACCCCTCGCTCGCCAACACCAAAATCGTCAACATCAGCGGCGACTGCACCAAATCCATCACCCCCGCATCGCCCTGCACCGCATCCCACAGCCACGCACACCCCGCCTGCCGCAAATACCGCTCGATCTGCCCGTCCGACAGCGGCAACAGCGTCACCGACCCATTCAGCCCCAAATTCGTCTCATAAATCTCGTACTCCTCCCGCCGCGAGCACACCACCAGCGGCGACCCCACCCAGTCCTCCGCTAAAAAGTCGTTCAGCGCCCGCACGCACGTCTCCTGCCGCTCCGACATCAGCTCGTCGAGCCCATCCAGCAGCGGTAAAATCCGTCGATTCTCGATCCACTCCTCCGCCTTCTCCTTACTCACGCAATACTTCAGCTTCAGATCCGCCACCATCCACTCGCGAATCTCTTTAAATTCCGACTTCCACGCCGACAGGTTCAGCAACACCGGCACGGGCTGCTCGCCATCCGCCACAGCCCGCCGCACCAGCTCCTCCGCGAGCTGTAGCAACATCGTCGTTTTCCCCGATCCCGGCGCACCGAGCAGCAACAGCCGCCCGCCGATCGACTCGCGATCGAAAATTTCCACGATCCGGGTCTCCGGCGGACACCGCACGGCATCTGCGCTGCCTTCCTTTACGTCGTATTCCCACGGCTGCGTAATTGTGGTCGGGTCTTCCTGCTTGTCCAGTTCGATGTAAACCCGGTTGTGCAGCGCGTATTCCTGCCGTCCCGCCACCTCCGTTTTCACCGCTTTCAGCAGGATCTTTTCGGCGCGATCGCGCGGTGCTGACGGCGCTGGCGGCGCGGGTGGTGTCGGCGCGGGCGAATAATAGTTGTTGGTCTGCTCGCCGATATTGATTTGCGAATTATCGTTAGCGCTTTGGCCGTACTGCTGGCGCGAATTGTCAGGCGGCTGCGATTCGGTCATGGGCAAAAGCGAGCGACGACCCAACAATTCTAGTCCGCGTCTTCCGCCCGATCGCGCTGCGCTCGCCGCTTCATCCGCGCCACCCGACCCTGAATCTCATCCAGCACATCCCGCACCTCATCCAAATCGCTCGGCAGCAAATGCTTGGCAAGCTCTTTCAGCAGCGGCGGCAAATCGACGCGATACGCCAAAAGTAGCTGCGTAATATCGCCTTCGTATAAGCTGGCGCGCCCCATCTGCCCCTGACGGTAGAGCGACGGCAGCGCGTAAGACTTCCGCAAAATCAACCCTTCAACCGTCGCGCAGGCGATGTCGAGATTGCCAAACTGTCGCCGCGTTCCGAACTTCGCCAAGACTTTTTTGAAGAGCTTCTTGCCGGTTAGCAAACAGTCGATTTGCAGGGAGCAAAACTCGCCGCGAGCAAAGTCGCGATTTTCTTCGTTGAGGGTCAGCTCGGGGAATCGATCGAAGTCTTTACGCGAAAAAATAAAGTCGATATCTTGCGTGTTGCGCCCCTCGGTGTAGCTCAGCATCGCGATGCCGCCGACGAGCAAGTAAGGGATTTCTCGCGACTCGAGCAGCGCGAACAGACTGTCGGCAATGTCGAGAAGATTGCGATCGGCCATCTGCACACCGCCCCAGTTTTTTACGTCGAAGTCGATGCCGTCGCGGACGATTTCGCCGATCGCTCTTGCTGAAGTCATAAGCAAAAATCACAGACTAAAGAACTACCGCACAAAACCCAGCCGCTCGCCATAATCGAGCAAAATCGCCATCGTCGTCAGCCGGTTCTCCCACGTTTGCAGCTGATAGCGATCGCTCAAGCCCTGCAAGCTCAGCCAACCGCCAAACTCCGCGCGATAGTCCGTCAGCACCGATCGCACCAGCGCCAGATTCTCCGCCGTCGGCGACTCCACTAACAGATCCAACGCCTCCGACAACATCAGCGTCCGCCCGCGCCACTGCAACATTGCCTCGTCATCGATCCACAGCTCGCCCGACTGCACCATGTTGTCCCATTCTTCAATGAGTAGCCGGTAGCGATCGCGCGCCATCTCAAACGGAGCCCGCTCCGGCAACAGCCGCGACGCTTCGCCCTGGGTCTGCTGCAACATCCGCTCCACCTCCGGCGACAGGGCCGCGGCGGCAAACAGCGAGTAGCCGATCGTCGGCAGATCGCGGATCGCCTGGATCTGGTCGGTGACGTTGGATTGCTCCAGGTCGTGGAGACGGATCGACGGCACGATCGGGATACCGCTGGGCTCGCTGACCAGTGGCGTGACGAGGCTTTGCAGGCGGTTCGTGTCCTGGGCGTAGCTCATCAGCACCACCTGATCGACGATGCCCTCAGCGATCCAGGCTTCCCAGTGCTGCTGGAGTTTGTGGATGCGCTCGTGGGTGGAGTAAGCGAAAACGGCGGTAGAGAGCGTCAGGCCATCGCGGCGAGTGTCGATCCACTCGCGCACCTCGCGCACGAACGTCGTCACGCTATCGACGCGGAACTGCGTCCACTGCGCCCACAGCTCGCGATCGCTCGGCGAGATGTCTAGCGGATCGACACCGGTTTGTTCGATAAATTGCTCGCGTGCCGCCGTGCCGTAGCCGTAGGTGCGCTCGGCTCCGGGGTCTTGGAACGGGTAGCGAATGTAGTCGAGCTGGATGCCGTCCACGTCGTAGTTATTGACGATTTCGTCCAGGTGGCGGATGACGTGCCAGCGCGCCGAGGGGTTGGCCGGATCGAGGAAGGTTTTGCGCGAGCTTTGGTGGCGGACGCGCTCTCGATCGTCGCGATTCGCCCAGTCGGGATTGTTATCGAGGACGGGGCCGGGGTAATCCACCGGGTCGCCGACGATTTCATTGTGGCGCTGGTTGCCGACCGCGAACGCCCAGACCCAGGCGTGCAGCTCCATCTCGCGCTCTTTGGCCAGGTCGACCGCCGCTTCGAGGGGATCCCAGCCGCGCGTCAGCGGGTTTTGGCGGGTGATGATGCTCGGGTAGACGGGGTATCCGGCGTTGATGGTCTCGAAGTAGACGATCGTGATGCCCATCGCCTCGAAGCGATCGAACAGGCGCTCGAGTCCGGCGCGGGAGCCTGCCTCGACGATCGTGCCGCGATCGAGCCAGATGGCGCGAATCTCGGGCTGGGCGCGCTGGGTGTTGTCGGGGTAGCTGTCGAGCAAGGAGGCACGGGCATCGAGCCAGCGATCGCGGGCTTCGCTGTAGTTTCCGGCATCGACGAGGCCGGGGAAGGCTTCGAGGGTGGCGCGGGCGCGATCGAGCGCGTCGTCGGTAGCGGCCAGGGCGATCGGGCTTTCGGGCAGGGCGGCGACGAGGAGTTCGTCAGTCTCGGCTTCACGCGCGATTCGAGCGGCATCGAGCCCGCCGATCGCCTGCGCCGTCCGCGTTGCGCTCTGGACTCGTCCGATCAGCTCGGCCAGCTCGCGCTGCATCTTCAGCGCCTCGATCCGCGAGATGCGGGCGTTACCGCGCTCCACGTTCAGACCGGCGGGCGCGACGCGCAGGCCGGTGAGGTTATCGCCGGTTTGAGTCGGCTGGACGGCGATGAACGGTCGTTGGCTCGCTTGCGGACTGGTCGGAGGGCGGGGCTGCGGGCGGGCGCTGGGTCGATCGTTGGGTTCCGTGCGGATCGGGGCGGGTCGGGTCGGGGGTGTGTCGGGGTCGGCGGTGGTATCGGTGATGACGATCGGCCGATCGCGATCGAGGGGTTGCGCCCAGTCGATCGGCGGCTCGGAGGCCATACCCGTGGAGGGTGTATCGCCAGCGGTGATATCGCGCGGCGAGAGTTCTTCCGAGCGGCGCACGGCGGCTTTTAGCCACGCCACGTCGGCTTCGAGGTTGCGATCGTCGCTGCCCCACTCCCAGGCCAGGAACGTTATCTGGGGCGAGACGCCGACGGCTGTGGCGCTGCCTGCCATTTGCCATGCCGCTGCCGCTTGGCTGTCTGCTCCTGAAAGACTGAGGATGCCGCCTTCGGGGATACGATCGAGGGCGTCAGCGGGCATCCAGGCCGTGCGGCAGGCCGGGTCGCGATCGCAGTTCGTCGAGAGCAGCCGCATCGCAGCCGGACTGGGAAGTTCGTCGAGCCACTGCATGCCGATAAGGGTGCGGAGTTCTTCGCGGACGCGCCGCGAGGCATCGTCGGCAAACGCGCCGCTGACGATCGCCCGCCCGCCACGCGCCAGCCAGAGTTCGAGTGCCGCTGCCTGTCGTCTGGAAACGTCCTCCAGGTTCGGTAAAAAGACAATGTCGTCGCTGTCGAGGTCGTTAGCTTCCCTGATGTCGTCCCAGTCGAGGGTTTGGTAGGACACATCTGCGGACTGGAGGCGCTGCTCGATTTCGCGCCAGTAGCCGTCGTTGTCGTCACTGCGGACGATCGTGATGCTCGATGCCGCCGCCGGGGCGATCGCCACGATCGAGAGTCCGAGACCGAGCCAGAGCGCGCGCGCAGTTGCAGTAATGCGTCGCAGGGAAGGGAGCGAAAAAGGCATGGGGCTCAGGAAAACGAGGGGCTGAACGGCGCGATTGGAAGCTAGAACTTATTTTAGGAGGACGACTCCATTTCCTTCGTCGAGATTTCAATGTTCGTTTTCTCCAGCTCAGTTCGCCGCGTTTCGCTTTTGGGGATCGCGATCGCGCTACAAGCCTTTTCGCCCCTACGTGCCGCCGAACCGGAGGCGAACCAACTCGCGCCATTAGAATCGGCGCGATCGGAGCCAAGGCAAGTTGCGCGCCACGCCACGGGCATGGTGACGGCGGCGCACCCGCTGGCGAGCGAGGCGGGCGTCGAGATTTTGCAGGCAGGCGGCAACGCAATCGATGCGGCGATCGCGACGGCACTGGCGATTTCCGTCCTAGAACCCTACTCGGCGGGCATCGGCGGCGGCGGCTTCCTGTTGGTTTACGACGCCGACAGCCGCGAAGTGCGATCGCTCGACTTCCGCGAACGCGCCCCGATCGCCGCGACCCGCGATATGTATCTAGATGCCAACGGCGAAGCGACCGATAAAAGCCGCACCGGCCATCTCGCCGTGGCGGTTCCGGGCACGGTGGCGGGGCTCTACGAGGCGCATCGGGAATACGGCGAACTGGACTGGGAAACGGTGGTGCAGCCCGCGATCGAGCTGGCCGCGTCGGGCTTCCCGGTTAGCGAGCGCTTCGCGCGATCGGTCAACTGGCGCGCCGAGCGGCTGTTCGCCAATCCTGCCGCCCGCGACGCATTCAGCCGCGATGGCGAGCAATACGAACTGGGCGATCGTCTCGTTCAGCCCGACCTGGCCGCAACCCTGACGCGCATCGCCGCCGACCCAGATGACTTTTATCGTGGCGAGACAGCACGGGCGATCGCGGCGGACATGGCCGAGTTCGGCGGACTCCTGACCGTAGAAGATTTGGAGCAGTACGAACCAATCTGGCGCGACCCGGTGTGCGGTTACTTCCAGCCCGCCGACGAGCGCTTCGAGATCTGCGCGATGGCTCCGCCATCTTCAGGTGGCGTGCATCTGCTGCAAATGCTGCAACTGCTCGAGCCGCTGGGGTGGGCGAGCCTGGATCCCGGACAGCGAAGACATTTGACTATTGAGGCGATGAAAATTGCCTACGCCGATCGCGCTGAATATCTCGGCGACCCGGATTTCGTCGATGTCCCAACCGAGGCATTACTCTCGCCGGACTATCTCGACGCGCGCCGCGCCGAAATCGAGCCCGATCGCGCCCGTAGCGCCGAGGAAGTCCAGCCCGCCAATCCGCAATTTCTGTCGAACCTGCGACCCGAGTCGCCGGAGACCTCACATCTGACGGTGGTCGATCGCGATCGCAACGCCGTTAGCCTCACCTTTACGGTTAACGGCGGCTTCGGCGCGGGCGTCGTCGCGGCGGGAACCGGCATCGTCCTCAACAACGAGATGGACGATTTCGCAATCGCACCCGGCGTGCCCAATATCTACGGCCTGATCGGCAGCGAAGCCAACGCGATCGCCGCGCGTAAAACGCCCCTTTCGAGCATGACCCCGACGATCGTCACCGACGGCGCGGGCAACCTGCGATTGGCGGTGGGCTCCCCTGGCGGCAGCACGATTATTACGACGGTCTTTCAGGTGACGCTCGAGGTGCTGGCGCGCGATCTGGACGTGGCCGCAGCCCTGGCCGCGCCGCGCGTTCACCATCAGTGGCAGCCCGATCGCCTGCGCCTCGAGGAAAGCTTCAACCCGGCGATCGTCCGCGCCCTAGAGAACCTCGGCCACGACCCGACCGTGCGCGGGCGCTGGGGCAACGCCAACGCGATCGAGGTCGTCCCCGCCACCAACCCATCGGACGAGACCGAACTAGTCGGTGCAGTCGATCCGCGCGGTGCCGGTGCGGCAAGTGGTTACTGAGGATGCGTAAAAACCGAGGGAAATCTCGGAGAGATCGGGTAGAACTAGAACGTTCGACGCATCAGTTTCGGCTGCATGACTAATACACTGCTTCACCAACGGCCTCATGACTCAACTCATTCTTTTCTTAGGTGCAATTCTCATTTCTTGGCTGGTGTTTACCTGGCTGATAAAAGTCGTTAAAACCACGGTCTCCACAGCGGTGATGCTGGCCGCGCTAGTGATGCTACTCCAGATCGGCTTCGGCATCGATACCCCCATGCTAGCGGAGGCGATCGTGGCGCTGCCCCAGGTGCTCGGCGATCTGGCGGCGAGCATCTTTGGTAGTGGGTCGTAAATGGGGCGTCGTGAGTCTGGGCTGCGTCGTGAGTCTGGGCTGCGTCGGGATACCGGCTTGTTGTCTGGCCGTTCCCCGACCAGCTCTTACAATCACTCCACGGAAATAAGCGCTCGCTTCTCCGGGTTCCGGCACTGAGCGTCGTCGTTGGCGTCGCCTTCGCGAAGCGAATCGTGCGGCACACCTAGGCGATCGGCGAGGCCGACGCTACGCCAACGACACGGTCGGCCTTCATCGGTTACTTCTGGACAAACATTCTCAATATTCGTGGAGTATACGTAAGGCTTCTTTCCGGCCCGCGATCGCGCAGATGACGATCGCTGCTGCTGCGACTCGCCAACGTCTGCGCTGTCGGGCCGCAGGACATTCGTAAAACTTAACGCGTCCGGCTGCGATCGGCGTCGATCCCAGTCGCGCGTCCTGGTATCCTCTAATCCGGTATCTTCGGCCCATTGTGGCCTTCGATCGCCGAACTCTTGCGCGCTTCAAAGCTTTTTTATACAGCCGCGCAGGTCTGGATTTATACGGAATTCTACGAAAACAACCATGAGATATCGCGCGTTAGTGGCGGCGCTCGCTGCACTATGCCTCAGTGTCTTAACAGCCTGTGGCGGCGAAGAAGTCAGCCTTCTGAGCGACCAGCCTTTCACCTACAAGCAAATCGTTAACACCGGTCTGGCAAATAGCTGCCCGCGTCTGCCCGAAACTGCGCGCGGCACCTACGAGCTGGAAACCGGCTCGCCCTACATCCTCACCGACCTCTGCCTCCAGCCGACGACCTATTTCGTCAAAGAAGACCCCGTCAACAAGCGCAAGGAAGCTGAGTTTGTCGGCGGTCGTTCGCTGACGCGCTACACTTCCTCGCTGGAGCAAATCACCGGCGACCTCACCCTCGGCGAAGACGGCACGATCAGCTTCCAAGAGCAGTTCGGCATCGACTTCCAAGCCATCACCGTCCTGCTACCCGGCGGCGAGCAGGTTCCCCTGCTGTTCACGATTAAGAACCTCTTGGCGAGCACCGCGCCCGGACAGCGCAACATCAACACTTCCACAGACCTGCGCGGTTCCTATCGCGTACCGTCCTACCGGGGTGCGACCTTCCTCGATCCGAAGGGTCGCGGTCAGTCCACCGGTTACGACAACGCCGTGGCATTGCCCGCCTTCGATAACGAAGAGATCGCTCGCGAGAACGTGAAGACTACCGAAGTGCTCTCGGGTGAAATCGAGCTGCAAGTGTCGCAAATCAACAGCGAGACTGGCGAAGTCGCTGGCGTCTTTGAGGCTGTCCAGCCTTCCGACACCGACCTCGGCTCCCAAGAGCCCGACGACGTGAAGCTGCGCGGTCTGTTCTACGGACGCATCGAGCCGTCGGCATAGTTCCGTCGCGAATCGAGAAGCGCATCAATAGCGGTGGCGCGATCTGACCATGCAATCGCGCCACTGTTTGCGTTTGGGAGCCTTGCTCGAGGCCCTGCCGCGCCCGAGTTCGGCAGTCCGCAGTTTTCGCGGCCACTAATTTCGGCGGCCCCAGTCGCGGCGAGCAATATGATATGAATTGTGTCGCAGGCGATCGGGTGGGCTGCAAACTTGCCTATGTTAGAATTTGAATCATAGGGCGAGAAAACGCTTGTTTTACTAGGAATTTCAAAATAATGGCAGCAACCCCAGAAGTTTCAGATAATACCTTCAAGACTGAAGTATTGGAATCAGGGCTTCCGGTACTCGTCGATTTCTGGGCTCCGTGGTGCGGCCCGTGCCGGATGGTCGGCCCCGTTGTCGAAGAAATTGCCGGTCAGTACGAAGGTAAGGTCAAGGTCGTTAAGCTCAATACCGATGAGAATCCCGGCGTTGCCAGCGAATATGGCATTCGCAGCATCCCGACGCTGATGATCTTCAAAGACGGACAGCGCGTGGATATGGTCGTCGGTGCCGTTCCCAAAACGACGCTGGCAAATGCCCTAGAAAAGTACATCTAGGTTTCACTTGTTGCGATCCCATAGGAGTTTTGGCCTGCAAACGTCCTGAATTTCCCGTCCGCATCGCGATCGCAAAAGCAATGAGAAAAGAGCGCTCTGCCGAACGGGTAGGCGCTTTTTTCTTGGCGTTTCACTCGGGTTTTCGCCCGTATTGCTCTTCTGCATTTACCGCCGCTTTTTCGGTAGCTTTGTGGCGATCGGGTCACTTTCGTCGTAGATTTCGCCGACGAGTTCTTCGAGGATGTCCTCGAGCGTCACCAAGCCCACCGTGCCGCCGTATTCGTCCACGACGATCGCCATATGCAGCCGCTGCTGGAGCATCTCGCTGAGCAGGTCGGCAACGCGCTTGGTCTCGGGAACATAGGTCGGCGCGGACATGATGCCGGTGACAGCTTCAGTTTGGGCGTTAGGGTTGCCGTGGAGCTGGCGCAGGGCGTGCTTGAGGTGGATGATGCCAACGATGCGGTCTTTAGACTCTTCCTGGACGGGCACGCGGGAGTAGCCGGTGGTCAGACAAAGATCGACGAGCTGCTGGAGCGTGGCGTTGTGGGCGATCGTCCGCATATCGACGCGGGGCTTGACCACGTCCTTAGCGCTGAGACGATCGAGCGCCAGTGCTTTGCTGAGCATATTGTGCTTGCGGATGTCGAGCTTACCCTTGCCGCCGAGCAGCTCGATCATCGTTTGCAGGTCGCGGACGGACTCGCCCTGGGCAGCTTGGGAGCTGACGCTTTTCAGGACGATCTTCGTCAGCGCCTCGAACAGGTGAATAATGCCGAGCAGCTCTAGCAGCCGCGAGAGCCAGTAGATCGGGCGGATTACGGCGCGGAAGATCGGCATAACGTTGGCGATCGCCACGGATTTCGGCACGATTTCGCCGAAGGTCAGCACTAAGAAGGTAACCACGGCGGTGGCGATGCCGATGCCGCTGTTGCCCAGCCACAGCGAGAACAGATTGCTGGTGACGATCGCCGAGACGTTGTTGACCAGCGTGTTGCCGACCAGCAGGGTGATGATAAAGCGCGTGCGGTTGGCCAGCAGCAGTTCCAGCATCGGACGCGCGGCGGGCGACTCGTACTGCATCACCGATCGCAGCTTGATATTGTCCAGAGCCGTGAGGGCGGTTTCGGAACCGGCGAAAAAGCCCGAGAGCAGCAGCATCAGGGCCAAAACGACCAAGTCCAGCCAGACGCTACCGAGTAACGGCATAACTTCGGCGGCGGCGAGGAGATTCATCGAAAATCGTGGTGGAAAAAGTTGCGGGCGGAGTCGGGTCGCGGGTGGGATGCTGTCGGCTGGGCGAGGGGCTAGCGATCGAGCAGGTCGTCGATCGCCTCGTAGCCTTCAACACCGATCGCGGCGACGACTTGTTTGCGGGCGCGCTCGAAGATCTCCGCGAAAGCCTCCGCGCCCAGACGACCCCGCAGTGCGCTTAACAGACTCGCGGCCTGTCGCCATTCGCGGGCGTCGATGCGCTCTAGCGAGAAAGCGGCGATGCTGGCCGTGGCGATCGCGGCGAGTTCGTCGTCGAGGGCGTAGTGGGCTTCGGCCAAAAACAGTAGATGCTTGCCCTGAAGGTAGAGATCGCCGGACTCGCGGGCAAATTTGAGGCCGCGCGTCAGGGCGTCGATCGCGCGACTGGGCCGATCGACGGTGACGAGAGCGACGCCAAGACTGTAGCAGCCGAGGGCGAGGCTCTGGCGGTCGTCGAGTTTTTCGGCGCGATCGAGGCCGTCGTTGAGATAGGCGATCGCACTCTCGTACAGCTCGGCGTCGGGGCGCTCGGTCTGCTGCTGCCGCAGGACTTGGCTGTAGCCCAGGTTGACGAGGGCGTTGGCTTCCCCGAGGCGATCGCCCATTTGCCGCGCGGTTATCAGGGCGCGCTGGGCGCGATCGATAGCGTCTTGGTACTGCTTTTGGGTGGCGCAGAGGCGGCTGAGGTGATTGAGGCTGGCGACCTCGCACGGGCGATCGGCGGCGGTGCGGGCGGTGTCGAGGGCGTCGGTGTGGAAGGCGGCAGCGCGATCGTAGTTGCCGATCGCCGCCTGGGAGTAGCCCAGCAGCGTTAGGATTCGGGCTTTCTCTTGGGTTCCCGGCACGCGCTGGAGGGGGCGCTCCAGGTAGTCGAGAGTGTCGCTCAGGTAGTCGCCGCCGAAGGAGGCAAACACGCCGCCGTAAAGCGGGAAGGTGTCGCGACGGGCAAAGGCGCGCAAAATCTGAATCGACATCGTAAAGCTGGCGTCGGCGAGACCGCTGCGGTCACCGCTGGCAAACCCTTCGGCGATTTGACCCCAGATCGCGCCGAACACCAGAAAGGCGCTGCTGGAGACCTGCTTGCCTGCGTCGATGCTGTAAGGCTGGCGATCGAACCACGAGACCAAGCCGCGCTGGAGCCCCTGAAGCAACAGGGCTAGCTCCAGCCACGCTCGCTCGTCGAAGTCCCGACGCCGCCGGATAAAGTCCACGATCGGCTCGCCGCGATCGATGGTGGCGAACAGCTCGGCGATCGTATGGCTCGAGCAGCGCTTCGCCCAAATCGCCCAAGGCCCGGCGCGCTGGGCGGTTTCCCCGAAGCCGAGACTGCCCGCCGTACGCTCGTAGATCCAGCTGACGATAACGTCCTCTAGCTCGCGGTAAACCCGCAGGCCGTCGCGCAGACCGTTGCCCAGCTCGGCCAGTTGGTTCGTGTCACCTGTAACGTCGTCAGGCTCGCCAGACTCGGCAAAGTCGAGGAGCTGCTGGGCGAACTCGGCGACGCGAGCGGCGTTCCAGGCGTTTTCGCGGTTGGGGTCGATTGCCCGCACGATCGCCATCAGCCGCGCCTCGGGTTCGGTGCGCTGGAGGTCTGTCAGGGCTCTGCGGCGATCGCCGCTGTCGCGATTGTTCTGCTGCCAGCGCTCGAATTCGCTGGAAATCGTCGCCGTGGCGCGCAGCTTGCGGGTGGCCTTCATGCCCGACTCCGCCTCGAATTGAGCCGCGCGCTCGCTCAGACACGCCTCAAAGATTTCGCCCGTCCCAGCATCCACGTCGCGCTCCAGGCGTCGGTAAATTTGCTCCTTGGAACGCACGCGACCGGCAAGGGTCATCTCAACGAGGGTGTCGATCGTGGCGAAGTAGCGATCGCGAAGTGTGGTCACGGGGGGTTGTTAAAAGGTCGCGTGTTAGAAGGTCGCAGGGTCGCGTTGCTCAGCGGGGACTGCTGCCGGGAATCAGCAGGTCGGCGTCGCCCGGTTGTGGCTGGCGGGGAATATTGCGTCCGCCATCGCTGTCGTCCGGGCTGGGTTCGACAGCACGTGCTTCAGCCTCGAAGGCCGCCTGAGCTTCGACCGCAGTAGGGTAGGTGGGGTTAAACAGCGTCGTCAGTACCTCCACCAGGCGATCGCGCTGTTCGCGGCTGAGGCTGGCGATCGCAGCGCGATCGCCGTTAAGCGGGTGCGGGTCGAGCACGTTCGCGCCGGGATACGTACCGTAGGTGATGCGCTCGTTGGCGCTGATGGGCTGACCGGTGTTACGGTCTGTCACCGTTAGATAGTCCGCCAGGGTCAGCTTCCAGTCCAGGCGGAACAGCGGCGGGCGATTCTGCACGTAGACGTGGTAGCGAATCAGGCGGCGCAGCAGCGTGAAATCTTCGTCGGCCTCTTCGCCGGTTTCCAGGTTGGCGTACTGGTTTTCGAGGGGCAGTTCGGGCATCTCTTGGTACACCAGCCGCCACATATCGTTGATGCGGTAGCGAGTCTGGATGCGGTTGGGGAGCAGTAGTTGCGCAATCCGATCGCCGGTCGGGCTGGCGGTCGAGCTGGCGGCCGGGCTAGCAGTCGAGCTGGCGGTCGTAGCGGCTTGACGGGGGGTCGCGGCATAGCCGCCGTGCGCCAGGGCGCTGAGCAAAGCCACGATCGCCATCGTGCAGGTGAAGGTGATAATGCGGTTGAGCCAGCGGGCCATGAAGCTAAGTGAAGGATTAACGGGAGTGGTGGCAGGGGCGGAAGGCGCAGGGCCTAGCAGAATTTAGCTGAAGCGCACTGAAGCGGTGCGCTCCCACGCCAAATACGACTAGTCGCTCTAATCGCCAATAATCTCCGGCTGGGTCAGCTCGTCGGACATCTCGACGATCGCCCGCATCACCGGTTTCATGGTCGATTCTTCCATATTCTCAAAATCTTCGTAGCGGCGACGCTTGGCGCGGTTGGCCACTTGGACGGTGATGCGGTAGCGGTTGGACGCAGCGGAGATCAGCTCCTCGGCGCGGATCATCAGCTGGGAAGTTTCGATCGAGTTGCGTTTCTGCATAGGTGTTGGAGTGCGTTCGGGTGTCGGCGAACCCCGACAGACGGGTCGCGGGTCAGTCTGTCTAGTCTACCCGCGATCGCTCGGCACGTCGCTCGATACAATCAGAAGCAAGACGCCGCTTGCCCGGCCCGCTTCGCTCCGCTCCGCTCGATCTATCCCCCCGTGCTAGCCTCCCAACCGCCACGCGAACTCGTCACCACCGATCGCCTGCTCGAGGTCTTCGCCGATTTCCTCGAGATCGACGTCAGTGCGGGCGACGCGGCCAGCGATACCCTCAACACCTACCGCCGCCAGCTCGTGCAGTACGTGCAGTGGTGCGAAGAGTTCGGCGTCGATCCGGCCACGGCCACCAAAGACGATATCAAGCGCTACCGCCGCTGGGCGATCGAGGCGCGCGGCTTCAAACCCGCCACGATCGCCCTCAAGCTTTCGGTGGTTCGCCGCTTCTACCAAGCCGCTGTCGAGCGTGGCCTGCTACCGATCAACCCTGCCGCTGGCGTGAAGCCTCCTCGCGAAAAGCGCGACCCCGCCGAGCGTATTACTTATCTAGAGTCAGTGGAGGTGGAGAGGCTGCTGGCAGCGGTCGATCGCAACGACAGCCTCAAATCCGCGCGTGACCTGGCACTGCTGTCGATCATGTCCCTGGAAGGGCCGCGCACCGTGGAGATGCACCGCGCCAACATCAGCGACATTATCCGCCAGGGGCAAAATACCGGCATCCGCGTCGAAGGTAAACGCAATATCCGCATCGTGCCGCTAACGCCGCAGATCTCGGCGCTCCTAGGCGACTACATGATGCGCCGCGAGCTAAAGAGCGACCTGCGACCGAGCGATCCGCTATTCGTGGCCGTCGGCAATCGCGCTGGGGGCAAGCGCCTCTCGCGGCGGGGAATCCGAGCGATCGTCGATCGCTACCTGACCAAAACCCAGCTCAAGCACGGCGCGGGTCGGACGATTTCAGCCCACAGCCTGCGGCATACGGCGGGCACGCTAGCGCTGCGATCGGGGGCGGATTTGCGCCAGGTGCAGGATTTGCTCGGCCATGCCGACCCGCGCACGACCTGCATTTACGCTCACGTCGGCGATCGCTGGGAGAACAACCCGGCGCTGCGGCTGGGCATTGCCATCGATCGTGGCTCCTCCAAGTCTTGAAACTCAGCGAAGCGGGCTAATTTCCAAACGCCGAGTTGTAGCCAATGACGCAGGTATTCGGGCGATCGGGGTCGAGGTGCAAGCCCACCTGCCCGCTGAAGAGCGTCGATTTACCCGATACCGCTGCGTACACGGTGTACGTGTAGTCGCAGGGCTCGTCCTCCGGTGAATTTAGCTTCACTTCTTCTCCGATGGAGATTTTTGTGGGGAGACGCGAGTGATTGCGCGATCGCTCTTCAGCAAAGTCCTCTAGCGGTGGCCCCGGATCTGCGGATAGCGCGTGCCAGGCGATCTGCTGGTGTGCTTTGTCGTACTGCTGGTTCCGCAGCGCCTCGAAGTGCTCGAAGATGAGCTGCTCGCGGCGATTGCGGGGGACGATCGATCCGCTTCTCTCGACTTTGGACTCAGCCGATTGCAGCCAACATCCCGGAAGGACGATCGGTAGGGAGAGCAGTAATGAAAGCTTCGATCTTGTTAACTTCACCTCTGAATCTCCAATCGAGTCTGGTAGGGAGCGTCGCGATCCGTTCTTGCAAAGCGCGATCGATGGGCTCGATGGGCTCGAACCGCAACGCAGCGCTGGTGTTGGGCTTGGGGCGATATCGCGGTGCGTTCGTCGGAGCGTGGAGCGATCGCGATATCACCAAATTTGTCGCCGACGGACGCACTCTACCAAAGCTACGATTTACCGCTAAAGCGTCGATAGACCGTCGCCAGCCCGTCCGCGCCGCCGACGTTGCCGGGGAACAGCACCACCGGTAGGTTCGGAAACTGTGGGTGGTCGTCCGCCGTTGTCACCACGGAGCAGCCCGCCAAAATCTGACCCAGCAGACGCGCCGATCGCAGCGCCAGCCCGTCGCTCAGCACGTCGTTGGACGTGATGCCGCCCTTGCTAACCAGGAAGCCGATCGAGTCCGGCAGACCCCGCAAGATATCCATCAGCAGCGCCGAGACCGCCACGCCGAACTTCAGCCGCGCTTCGATATCGTCGAACTGCAGCTCGCCGCGACTGGTGTAGATTGCCGGGGTTTTACCTTCAGCATGGGCGGCGCGTACAGTCTCCAGGGCCCGATCGCGCAGCACTTCTGGCGCAACGCCGTCGCGTAGTTCCACCACGTTCACTTCAACGCCGACGGTTCCCGGCTCTTCGAGCAGTTCGCTCAGTTGCTGTGTGGTTTTCTGGACGTGGGAACCGATGAGGATTGCGCCCGCTTTGCCACCCCGGACGAACTTCGACATTTCCTCGGCGGGAATCGGCTGCTGGCCCACTTGCGCTAGTGAGGTCAGCAGGCTGGCGGCGCTACGAAACAGGAAGCGCTTTCCCGTGGCGGCCGCATCCAGCACGTCGGTTGCGAAGCGATCGAGGTCACCTTGGACTTCTGCATCGACGGCAACGCAAACGTTACCGGTTAGGGTCGCCAGCCGATCGCCGCAGCCTTTGCGCACGTCCGACAGCAAAAAGCGTTCGACGCGATCGGCGGGAATGTTGCCGCCCGTTTTCTCCGCCACGTAGTCCGGCAGGTAGGCCGTGCTGTAGCCGAACACCGAATCCTTGGCAAACTCGGTTTCGTGGGTCGGCACGCGCTCGCCACCGACCTCGAGATAGTGGGTGCTGTCGAGGGTGAAACGGCCTCCTTCAAAAAAGGCGGGTGTCATAAAGTGCGCGTCGAAGTCGCCCAACTCCTCGGCGATCGCGTCGGTTTCGGTGGGGTAGTGGCCGCGTAGGGTCGAGTCGGAGCGGCTGACCACCAGAAAGTCGCGAATTCCGGCGATCGCGATCGCCTGCTTGAGGTTGCGGCAGACTTCGCGGGTGGTGGCGTCGGCATCTTCGGGCGTCATCGATCGCGTGTTCGCCAAGATAAAGAAAATCGGCGAGTCGTCGCGCAGGCCCAGCAGCAGCGTCTCCACGTCCCAGCGCATCAGCAGCAGACAGCCGTGGACGGTTTGCGATCCCGTGGGGTCGTCGTCGATCGCAATAATTTTCGGGCGAGGGCGAACGTCAATCTCGGTCATGGCTATCGGGTGTAGCGCCTGGGGGCGATCGAATTATTCCTGCAATTTTCGCATCTCTTCCCGGATACTCGCCCCGATCGCCACGGTCTGTCCGACAATCGCCTGATATTCGCGCGCCCGCACGTCGGTCTTCAGTGCCTGAATGGCCGTCAGATTTTCAGAAAAGCCTTCGAGATCGACGCCGAGAAAGTCTCGGTTTTCCCGCAGAATTCGCTCCGTCGAAAGGGCGCGCACCAGATCCTCGCGGGTTAGCCACAGAGCGCAGCGTAGTGCCTGCCGTTGTCCCAGATCGTCATCATCGCCCGACCGACGGCGCGCTTCGCCCAAAGATTCGGCGATCGCCACCGCCCGCACGGCATCGTGATAGCGATCGAGGTCGTCGAGCAGCGCCACCAGCCCCAGCGGTGTCGAGTGCTGCCGCCACGCCCAGCGCCCGCCGACGATCGCCAGCGTCACGACGATCGGGCACAGCACCGCCAACCACAGCACCTCGCCCAGCAGCGGACGAATCGCGAATAGATAGATCGCGCCGGTGAAGATCGGCGACAGGGCGATCGCTAACATCAGCTCCTGCCCCCAAAACAGCAGCCGCTCGCGCCGTCGCGCGCTCGGACGCCACAGTTCGTCTGGGTCGCAGCCGCACAGCCGCCGCACCTCTCCCGGCGAAATCTCAAAGGCCGTCAGGTCGATCGACTCCGGATCGGGGGGACGCGACTCGACGCGATCGCCAGAATGCGAATCGCCTGGAAACATCGCTACTCGTCACTCCATCGATTTACGAAAAACAGCACCGGGTTCGCTTACGCGCCCCAGGGCGGCTACACCGCGAGTGCCGTCGATTACCAGATCGCGCGAGCCGAACGTACCGCCGAGAACCTCCGAACCGGGCGATCGCCTATCAGTATTTTGACGTTTTGCTGCCAGTCTGCGGCGCGATTCCCAGCCACTTGTAAAGAAATACGACTTTCCCTCAGGAAAAGGCGATTTTTTTACCGATCTGCCGCGTGAAATGCGATATTTCTTTCGGCTCGATCGGGCGATCGTAGCGGGCTTGGCAGGCAATCTTGTATTCGCTGGAAACGCGCCTCCAAGGAACGTTACAGCGCCTGTCGAGCGCCGAGCGTTATGCCCTCGGCTGGCGCGTTCACGGCTCGAGCGCGTCCCTCCATTTTTTGCTATTGTTTTAATAACCGCAACGAATCGTTCTGTTTTATTAAGGAGAGTATTTCGGCTATGGGATTACTACAGCGTTTGTTTGGTCTCAAGGAGAAGAAAGAAGAAGGCAATACGATTAAAAGCAAGCAGCCTTCGGATGCGTACTTCCTAGACTCCGATTCCTCTAAGACCTTCGGCAACATCGACTACATGCGTCAGCCGAAAGCCGTCGAACGCACCTTCCCGAAAGTGGAAGGTATGAACGTCGGTGGTCTGCGTAAGATCTCGCAGTTCTCCTCCGATGGCGAACAGCTCGTTTACGATGGCGACGGCAAGCCGAGCAACAGCACGAGCACCACGAGCGCCGCGAGTGAGTCTAGCAGTACTTCGAGTTCTTCGTCAGCTCCTGTGACCTCGACTCCCAAGCGCACCCCGTCCTCGACCGGCGACCTGGATTTCCGTTCGATGGCGCGCGATATCAAGCGCTAGTTCTGCGCTAATTTTCTGGGGGTTCGCCGCTGGCGATCGCCCGTTCTCCGGACGCGCTCCGGGTTTACTTCACCCCCAAGGCGGCTCGACAGGGCCGCTTTTTTCGTACTTGCACTTGCTTTTGCGTCCGTGGGCCGCTCCGTGCGATTCGTTGCGATTCGTTTCTGTGGCGCGCCGCTGGTGGCCCGTTCCCAAGGCAGGCGCTCGGGCAGACTTGCTAAGCTGAATGCATGCCCCAGATTCCGATGTCGCGAGGCGTCTCTATGAGTGCCGTTCCCGCTACCCAGTCGGCATGGCAGCAGCTTCGCCAAAATCGCATCGACTGCCGCACTGCCCTCGATCTGCTCGTTGACGACCACGGCATCGTCAACCTGTCCCTGCTCGATCGCGACGTAAGCTACCGATTTTTTCGCGAGTTTCCCGACAAGAACTGCCTGCCGCCGGTGATTCCGCTGCTGCTCTGGCGCAACTGCTTTTATCTCGGATCGCCCGTCGAGATCTCGCCCGCCCAGCAGCGCGAGCTTAAAGATCGCACGTTCACCGAGATCGAGGTGGTGCCGATCGCCCAGAAGAGCCACAGCGCCTGGCACCACGCCCAGACCCTCGACCCGCGCGCGATCGACGCCGCCCCGCTGGTCAACCCGATCACCGGCCTGGTCGAGAGCGAAGACCTAACCGAGACGACGCCGCACTTCCTCGATCTCGCCGTCGATCAGATTGGTCGGATTAAAACCCTGATTTCTGCCGCCCTGCGCAACCGTGCCAGCGATATTCACCTCGAACCAGGCGAAAACGACAGCCTGAAGGTGCGCTACCGCATCGACGGCATCTTGCGCGATATCACCACGCTGCCGCCAGAAATCGCCCGCCGCGTCATTGTCGCCCTGAAGGTGATGGCCGATATCGATATCGCCGACAGTCGCCGACCCCAGGATGGCCGCATCGGCGAGCAGTACATTGCCGACGGCAGCATCGGGAACCTCGATATGCGCGTTAGTACGCTACCCTGTATCACCGCGATCGAGGACAATCGCGAGAAGGCCGTGATTCGGCTGCTGCCCCAGGACAACCCGTTTTCGGATCTCGAAGATCTGGGCTTTACGCCGACAGCGCTGGCGACCTACAAAAGCTGGCTCGCCCAGCCCCAGGGGACGATCGTCCTGACCGGCCCCACCGGCTCGGGAAAAACCAGCACGCTATATACGAGCCTCCAGGCGATCGCCCGCGAGTCGGTTAACGTCGTCACCGTCGAAAATCCGGTGGAGTACGTACTTCCCGGAATCACCCAAACCCAGGTGAATGAAAAAGCAGGGATGACCTTTGCGGCAGGGCTGCGGGCCATTCTGCGCCAAGACCCGGACATCATCATGATCGGCGAAGTCCGCGATCGCGACACCGCCGAGACGACGATCCGCGCCGCGCTGACCGGCCACCTGGTCTTTACGACGCTCCACACCAACGACGCCGTCGGGGCGATCCCGCGTTTGAAAGATCTCGGAGCCGATCCCGGCTCGCTGGGCGACGCCTTGCTCGGCATCGTCGCCCAGCGTCTCGTACGCCGCGTCTGCCCCCACTGCGCCGAGCCCTACACCCCCACGCCCCAAGAGCTGAGCGTGCTGGGGCTGCGCCCCGGCGAAATCCCCGTCGATCGCTTTCGCAAAGGCAAGGGCTGCGCCAACTGCTTCGGATCGGGATACGCCGGACGCGAAGCGATCGTCGAGCTGCTGGACATAGACGAGCGGGTGCAGGAGCTAATCTACGACGGGACGATCTCGCAGCTCAAGGCGTACCTGCGGACGGCGGGCTTCGTTTCGTTTCGCACCTCGGCGATCGAAAAGATCGTCGCCGGGGAAACGACCCTCGAAGAAGCCACTCGCGTCCTGCATCGCAACGCCCTGCGCGCCCGCGAGCCCGACCCAGCTCGCCCGTCTCGCTCATCGCTGAGCGTAGCGGGCTAAGCTAGAAAATTACGCGGGCGCAGATCCGGCCCCTAGACTGCCTGTCCCGGAGGTTCGTTACCCCCTTGAAAAATACCCTTCTCCTACTTAAAGAACTCAACAACGAAGACCTCGATTGGCTCGCGAAGCGCGGACAGCTGCGCCAGCTCAAAAACGGCGACACGCTGATCTACGAAGGCGAGCAGATCGGAGCGTTGTACTTTATTCTCTCGGGAACGCTGAGCGTGCGCCTCGCCTCGATCGACAATCGCGAACTCGCCCGCGTCTCCAGCGGCGAAATCGTCGGCGAAATTTCCTTTGTCGATAGCCAGATGCCCCTGGCAACGGTGACGGCAATCGCCGATGCGATCGTTCTGGAGATCCCGCGCTTCCAGGTTACCCAAAAGTTGAACAACGATTCGGGGTTCGCCTCGCGCTTTTACCTCGGGCTGTCGGTGTGCCTCGCCGATCGCATGCGCGGTACGGTCGGGCGCTTGGGCTACGGCGTCGAGGTCGTCCTGGGCGATCGCGGCGCGCAGCGGCTCGACTCCGCCGCCCTCGAACTCGTGCGTACGAAGTTTCGCTGGCTAGTGCAACAGTCGGGCGCGCTGGAACGGGGACTGATGTCCGCCGACCTGTAGGCTGCGTCGCCGAAGATTTGCCCGAAATTTGCTGGAGATAGGCCGAGGACAGGCCGAAGCTTGGTAAAGCGTTTAGTCGATGCGGGCATGGATATCCTGCATCACTTCGAGCAGCGTCAGCAGTTGCTGCCACTCGCGCACGTCGGCCTCGGGACGATCGCTCCAGGCTTGCTTGAGCGATCGGTGCAGCTCGTTCATCTGCACGTCGATACTGGTGCTGTCCGCCGGTGCGTCCGTCGCCTCTTTCGTACCTGACGTCTCGCGAGCGGCGTCGCTGGCGGGAGAGTCCGGCTCGGAGTTGGCGGCGCGCTCGACCGGCGAAGGCTCGGGACTATCGAGAATCTCCTGGGCGACTTCGGACAGGCCCAAGGTTCGCTCGGAGAGGTTTTCCGGTACGGTCGGGCGATCGGAGAGGTACAGCTCGGCGACTTCGAGAAAGAGCGCGCGCACCTGCTCAGTCCACTGGAGCGCAGGGTAGTCGGGCCAACTGGCTTCGACGATGCCGTTTTGACGGGCGCGATCGAGCAGTCCTCTAGCATGGTTGGCGATCGGGACGGCCTTTTGGGCCAGCGGCATCGGCACGATCGGGCTGTCGCCCAAACACGCCCGAGCCAAATCGAGAAGCACCTGACGCACCTGAGCGACCCACTCAAATTCTTCAGCACTCCAGTGTAGGTCTGTCATTGGATGAGTCTTTTTCTGATAGGGAGAGGGTTAACCGAAATAGCCACTGCGCTGGCGGCGCGCCCCCGTATTCACCGACGGAGAAACTGCGCCCCGGCCTACTTGTCCGTCAACTTCCACACGCCATCCCAATCTTCGGTGGGTGGCTGCTGCTCGAAGAGCATACAGCGCTCGACGTGCAGCTTGGCGGCTTTGTTTTTCGGATCGACCGCTAAAACCGCTTTAAACTCTTCGCGGGCCTGGCGGAATGCCTGTTTGGATTTGGCTACGAGCACCGGGCGCAACAGGTCGATTAACTTCTCGATCTGGGCCAGAGTCATCTCGCGCGCCTCTTCAGCCAGCATCTGTTTGGCCATCTCGTCGCCGGTGAACTGCTGGAGTTTGGCGATCGCCATCCGCTCGATCAAGCGCGGCGTGAGCTGTTTCACCTTGAACGGTAGCGTCCGGCGGAACTCCGCGTCGGTGATCTCGCTCCAACTCGTGGCATTTAGCATCCGCAGCAGCGCCTCTTCGCCGAGCGCATCGCTCAGCGCCTCGCGCGACCAACTGCCGAGCATGTCCTTGAGCATTTTCTGCGGGTCGTAGCTGAGCTGCGAAACTTCCGCGTCGGACAGCGCCGAGAGTGCGTGCATCCCTTCGATCAGCTCTTCGTTGCTCAGTTTTTCGCGGGCGGGCTGGAGGTAGCGATCGCGGCCGGCGGCGTAGCGATCGATGATTTCCTGCTGCTCGGGCGTCACCGGACGGGCCAGCTCGCCTTCGGTGACGGCAATCAGTTCGTAAATCGTCACCGGCTGGGTTTTGCCTTTGACGGTGATAAAGTCCAACTCGCGCACCACCAGCTTGTCGGCGTGGGGTTCGTAGGTCGAGCCGCTGATAATCAGATCCGTGCCGTACTGTTTACTGGTGCCTTCCAGGCGCGAGGCCAGGTTGACGCCGTCGCCGATCGAGGTCAGCTCCATGCGCTTGCTCGAGCCGATGTTGCCGCTGAGCACCTTGTCGGAGTGGATGCCCATCCCGATCGAGATCGGCATCTTACCCTGGGCTTCGCGGTGAGCGTTGAACTCGGCGAGGCGCTGGCGCATGGCGATCGCCGACTGGATCGACGACCAGCGGTGATCTTCGAGCGGCGCGGGGAAGCCAAACACGGCCATCAGCGCGTCGCCGATATATTTGTCGAGCGTGCCGCCGTAGGTAAAGACCGCATCGACCATCTCCTCGAAGTAGTCGTTGAGCATCAAGACGACTTCTTCCGGCTCGAGCTGCTCGGTCAGGGTCGTGTAGCTGCGGATATCCGAGAACAGCACCGACACCTGCTGGCGACGGCCACCCAGACCGGTATCGCCGCTGTCGAGCAGCGCTTCGGCTACCTCCGGCGTCATGTACTTGTACATCAGGTTCTTGACTTCCATCTCGTCGCTGATGTCTTCCATGACGACCAGCGCGCCGTTGACGCGATCGGGGTCGAGCGCGTCGGCCATCGTGTTGATCGAGAGATTGATGCTCTGGTCTTCGCGCTCGTCGCCGTAAACCAGCATCTGGTTGGGATAGTACTGCTGGCGGTCTTTGTCGCCCTCAGGGTTCAGCGCCGCCGCGAACCAGCCGTCGAACTGGCCTTCTTTGAGCATGATGCGATCGGCCAGGGGCTGGCCTTCCAGGCTGGTTGCTTCCGCTTCCGAAATACCCAGCAAAATCGTGGCGCTCTCGTTGGCTGCGATGATATTGCCGGACTTATCAGTGGAGATCACACCGTTGCTGAGGCTACGAAGTATATCCTTCTGGCGCTGCTCCTGCTGCTTGACCGTGGCAAACAGCTTGGCGTTTTGCAGCGCCACACCAGCTTGGGTGTTAAACGCCTTCATAAACTCTAAGTCGCTGCGGTTGAAGCTCGCTCTCCAGATCTCCGGCGCTTCCGGCCACTGCGACGAATCGTACTCGGGGTGTTCCCCCTGGCGCTTCTTATTAATCAGCTGCGTGACGCCGATCAGCTCATCGTCGGCATTAAAGACCGGCATGCAAAGCATGCTGCATGTCCGATAGCCCGTCTTTTTATCGGTCTTTTTCGCCGTTTCAGAGTCGGGGTTGTCGTAAATATCAAAAGGCAGCAGCAGCGGTTCGCCGCTTTTCGCAACCTCACCCGCAAAGCCCGCATTGCGCGGGATGCGGATTTCTTGCACGCTACCATCACTGATAGTGAGCTTCGTCCACAGTTCGCCGCGCTCTTCGTCGAGCAGCCAGAGTGTGCTGCGATCGGCATTCATCAGGTTCTTTGCCTCTTCCATCACCCGAGCCAGGGTGTCTTCGAGATCGAGGCTGCTCTTACTCAACGAATTCACCGCGCCCATTAGCGCCGTCGCGGCGCGCTGCTTCTGCGTGGCGGCATAGAACGCTTTCGAGGACTCGAGGATCAGGCGGATCGAGGGTTCGAACTCGCGGAATACTGTTTCGTCATCGGTGGTGAAGCCCGCCATGTCGATGCGATCGGCGAGTTCTTCGTAGGGCTGGGCGTCGAGCTTGAGCTTGTTGATAAGCTGCACGACGGCGACGAGCGAGCCTTCCTCGTTGAGGAGGGGCATCGTCAGCATCGTGTAGGTGCGATAGTTGTTTTTCTTGTCGAGATCCCGGGCGGTTGCCGACCTCGGATCGTCGTAGAAATCGAAGGGGATACTGATTGGCTGCTTGCTGGTGGCCACTTCCCCAGCGATCCCCATATTGGCCGGAAAGCGGATTTCTAGAGCGTTGCCTTTCTCATCTTTGGCGACGATCGTAAACAGCTCGTTTTTGTCTTCATCGAGCAAAAAGATCGTGGCGCGATCGGCATGGAGCAGCTCGCCCGTCTTCAGCGTAATCGACTGCAACATCTCGTCGAGAATTGCATCGAAGCCCTGGCTGTCGAGCAGGCTATCGAGCATTCCCAGGGTCTGGTTGACCACCTGGAGCTTCTCTTCGACCCCGGTGACAACGCTCTTGAAGTCCTGGCGGTTGAGCGGGGCGAGGAACGCGTTGAAATTCCCCGACCCGACAGTGAGGGCGCTGCTGCTGGCTTTCGGCGCTTCCGTTCGCGCACTGGGTGCTCGTCCGTCCTCAGAGACGACCGCAACGTCGATAACGTCGGCTTCGACGGGGGAGTTCGGAGATGCAGAATTCATAGATCGCTATCAGAACGGGGATATGCGGAATAGCATCGCGTTGCTCGATCGGGGGGCCGTGGACTTCACGACAGCACGTTCGCTAGGCAAATCGCACAGATTGGAAGCGTGCGGAAGCTCGATGCCCGAGGGCCAGAACTCCGTCTGCTGCGGCAGTTTGGATCGATCGAAGCGAGAATAAAGTCAGTGAATCGAGTTCACCGAGCCAAGATTCGCGCGGCAGAGGTCGCAATTTGCATTGAAGTGCAATGCGCTTCCACATTATGGACTAGGTTTTCGGAAATCATCTAGGGGCTGTTATCAATTCAACGAACGGCGATCGCCCAGTCGGCATGTCAGGCTCTGGGGTCTCGAGCCGGTTCGGCTCTGCGACCGTCTGCTCTGTAGAGGTTTGGGAACGAGTCGATAACGCGCTCCATTACAGCATCAGCTCGAAATTTTAGGGTTGGGCATCTTCTGAGGTTTGCTGCGATCGCAGCCACGGCGCATAGTGGTGCGCCGCGACCAGAAGCCTTAATTTTCTGCTTTGGCGCAAGACTCGAAAAATCCTGCGAGCTTTATTAACTGCAGAACCGGAGTTCTTCTATTGCCTGCCAATTTCCCATGCCTGACAATGTCCCAACGAAGCTTTCCTAAAGTGCTAGGGCTTTGCCGAGGTCGCCCGGCGCGATCGCTTCTTGGATTTGGCGCGGCGCGACTCGGCGGGCGCTTTTTTCGCGGGCTTGGCGGGCGTGTCCGATTCGGCGGCGTCAGTCTCGCTCGCGCTGAATCCGGCAGCGTCTCCAGCCTCGGTGCTGGAGACACCTCGCAGCGCGCGCGCCTGCTCGAGGAGGGCTTCGGCGAAGGCGTTGGCGGCCTCGCTGGCAGCATCGCCGACGTCATCGCCGCTGGCGAGCTGAGCCAGTTCCAGACGCCGATCGTCGGCATTGAGCTGGGTGACGCGGATGGCGGTGCGCTCGCCGTCGCCGTCAGTGACAACCTGCTTATCGACGTGGAAGTGCCCGTCGGCCATCGCGGCCACGAGGGGCTGGTGCGTGACGCAAAGTACCTGGCGATCGAGACTGAGACGGTAGAGCGTCTCGGCGATCGTGCTGGCGACGCGCCCCGAAACCCCGACGTCGATTTCGTCGAAGACCATCGTCTCGACGCGCTCCACTTGGCTGAAGCAGGCTTTAAGCGCTAGCAAAAAGCGGCTCATCTCTCCGCCCGAGGCGGTCTTCGCTAGGGACTGGAGCGGCTCGCCGGGGTTCGGGCTCCACTGAAATTCAACGCGATCGGCTCCCGTAGCGCTCGGCGTGACGGACTCGATCGCCGCCTGGAAGACCACGTTCTCCATCGCCAGCGGACGCAGCGCTGCCAGCAGTCCGGCCTCGAGGCGATCGGCAGCAGCTTTGCGCTCGGTTCTCAGCGCTTCGCAAGCCGCGTCTAAGGCGTCTTTACTAGCTTCGACTTTGGCTTCGAGTTCTTCGAGCGAGTCGCCCTCGCCGGTCAGCCCTTCGACCTGGTCGCGCAGCTTGTGGAACAAGTCGATCGCATCACCCAGCGTCGGGCCGTACTTACGGCAAATCTGCTTGAGCTGGCGGATGCGGCTCTCGGCAATTTCCAAACGCTCCGGGTCGGCTTCGAGCTGCTCGCCGTAGGCGTTGATCGCCTTACCCGCTTCGGTGACGCGAACCAGTGCTTCGCTAACTAGTTCCAGGATCGGCGCGATCTCGGTGTCGTATTCCACCATCTCGCTCAGGGTCGCCTCTGCCGTGCCCAGCGTGTCGGCGGCGGCGCTGCCCTCGTCGGCTTGATAAAGAAACTGGTAGACCTCGTAGCTCTGGCGCTGGAGTTCGACGACGTGATTGAGGCGGGCGGCTTCCTGGGTCAGGTCGTCGAGTTCGGTGGGGCTTTCGAGTTCGGCGGCGCGCAACTCTTCGAGCTGGAAGGCAAACAGATCGAGCTGCTGCAAGCGCTGGGCTTCATCGTTACGGCGGGTTTCGAGCTTTTTGGTGACGGTCTGCCACGCTGCGTGGGCTTCGGCGACGCGATCGCGCTCTGCCAGCAGCCCCTCACCGCCATAGAGGTCGAGCAGCTCGCGCTGGTGGTTGGTTTGCAGGAGCTGGATGCTCTGGCCTTGGGCGGCAATTTCGAGGTAGCGCGATCGAAGCGCCTGCACGTCTTTTTGGGTCGCGCTCTGGCCGTCGATCGCGTACTTGCTGCGGCTGCCGCGCTTTCCGGCGATCAGCTCGCGGCGCAGGACGATCGTCTCGGCGTCGCCGGTCGCGACTGGCGCGACGGCCCCTACGCGCTCGTCGGACACGCGCGAAAATATCGCCTCGATCGAGGCGCGATCGGCCCCGGCTCGAATAACGCGCCCACCCGTCTTACCGCCCAGCACGGCATCGACCGCGTCTAGAACGATGGATTTACCCGCGCCCGTCTCCCCCGTCAGGACGTTGAGACCCTTGCCGAAGTCGAGTTCGAGGCGATCGACGAGGGCGAAATTTTCGATGCGCAGGCGTTGCAGCATGGACGGGCGGTACGGCTAGGTGGAGTGGTGGGCAAGGGCGGGCAGGTCGGCCAGATCGGGACGCAAGTCGCGGGCGTGGCGCAGATAGATATGGCTGGCGCTGCGATCGGCGGGCAAGTATGCGTGGATCAAGAAGCGAATGCAGCGGGGCAGGTCGCCATCGACGTGCATGTGCTGGACGTCGAGCAGCGGCACGCCGTCCCAGCCCGCTCTACGCCGCGCGATCGCCGCCGGGAAAATTGCGGTCAGGTCGCGTGTCACCGAAAACGTCACGCTAACGACCTCGTCGAAGTCGATCGCGTTATTAGCTTCGAGGGCATCGAGCAGCTCGGTCACCGCCTCGCGCATGGCCGCTGCGGAATTTTCAGGAACCGTCGTCGCTCCACGAATTGCTTTCAGTTTCCACGCCACTTCCACTCTTAAAATCCTCCATTGCCCCGCAAAGGGCTACGTTACTAAATAGATTGGTTAATATCAGTCGAAATTTCGGGCGATCCCGCGGCAACCCCAAGGTCGATCCGCAATCGTCCGAGCCGCATTCGTCGCGCTGGATTTCGACAACGCTTGATGGCCCCACAATTATAGATTCAGTCCGCGAACCCCCGGCGGCTGTAGCGGCAGATCGGCGGTAATTTTCGCGCGACCTGCGATCGCGCCATCTAGGCTGCCCGTCGGCCACGAAACAACGGTGCTACGGGGCTTCGGCGGCAGTGGCGTCGAGATCGGTTTGGATCTCTTCGAGGGGGATCGTTTTGCATTCCTGATATATCCGACCCGGATCGGGCAGCGCGATCGCGGTTAGCTCGCGGGCGATCGTCTCGAACAGCTCACTCACCTGCGACGAAAACCGATATAGCCCGAACTCGCGGCCGCGCGCCTGCACCCGCTGCGCCATCGCCTGCCGCTGGATCGGATTGCGGATCAGCCTGTCGCTGCGCTCGACCAGCGCCTCGATCGACGCGACCCGATAGCCCGAGACGCCATCCTCAACGATCTCGCGCTGCCCGCCGCCGTCAAAGACAATCGGGATACAGCCACCCTGCATCGCCTCCACCGTCGCCATCCCGAAATGCTCGACCCGCTCCGGTAAAAATTCATCCAGGCCGCACAGATGCCAAAACAAGCTGGCGCGCTGATAGAGCTCGTCCACCTCCGTCAGCGACAGGTTCGGACGCACCTCGATCGTCGCGTCGCTCTTCACCTCATCCAGCAGCCGCTCTAGGTAGACATTCGTGCCCGCACAGCCCCCCGCCAGCACCAGCGTCCAGTCATCCAGCCGCTCTGGATCGCGATCGCGCAGCGCCTGAAACGCCTGCACCAGCTCCATTTGCTTCTTGTTACCGCCCGCATCGAAGCGCGCCACCGACAGAATTATCGGCTCGCGACGCTTGGGCTCGCTCGCCGGTTTAGCCAGTCGATCCTGCAGCGTCACCGGCGGGTAAATCCGCAGGCTGGGTTCGATGTTCCAAAGCTTGCGAATCCAGCGGGCGGTGTAGTCGCTGTTGGCGACCAGCAGCGTGTAGCGATCGACGAACCAGCGATTGTCGCGCCAAGAGTCGGGGAAGTGGCAGAAAAACAGCGACACCGCCGATCGCGGCTCGACGCGGGTGAGCTGATTGGCGTTGATAAAAATATCGAAGTCGGCGCTGCGCTCGGCGATCGGCTCGAACGGGTTTTCCGGCGTCTCCGGCGTCACCCAAGTGCCGTCGATCGCAGCGTTCTGCTTCTCAAAAAACGGCAGCGGAATCACTTCGACGGTGCAGCGATCGAGGCTCAGGCCATACCAATCTTCGAGCTGCGAAATTTCGACCGGCTTGTTGGTAATAAACGTAATCTCAAAGTGCTTTTGCCCAAACCAAGCTTGCAGCATCGCCGCCAGCGTCGCCAGATAGCGCTGCCCACCGCCGATCGCGTGCAGGGCATGGTCGTAAATCGCCACCTTCAGCGGTCTGCCGCCATGAATGGCCCCCAACCGCGCCAGCGCCAAATCCGCGCCACCACTGCCGCACAGCTCCGTCACCCGCGCCGCTAAGGCTGGCAGCACCCGCTCCACCGTTGCTGCGTCGTGGTGCAATAGCAGCTTGTGCCACGCCATCGCCATCGCCTCCAGCAGCCAGTCCCAGCGCTGCCGCAACGTAAAGCCCGATGTGGCGATCGCGTCCAGCAGCTCGTCCGGCTCGTGCTTCGCCAAATATAGAAAGCGATTGCGATTGCAAAAATAGTCCGTCAGGCTGCTGCCCTGGCTCGACGCGCCGCCCTCGTGAGTCGCGATCGCCTCGGGAACGTAGTGCAGATCCCAGCCCGCATCCCGGCAGCGCCGCGCGTAGTCCACGTCCTCGAAATACATCACGAAATCGCGATCGACCTGGCCGACCTCGTTCAAGCATTCGCGCCGAAACAGCGCCGCCGCCCAGCACAGCCCCTCGACCGGCTCGGCCTTGTCGTACTGTCCGCGATCGCGCTCGCCGATGCCGCGATCGGCCCAGTAGTAGTTCTCGAGCTGCACGTGCCCGACGCTATTAATCGTCCCGTCCGGGAAGCAGATTTTGCCCGTGACGCCGCCGACTGCGCGCTTCTCCAGCAGGTAATCGACCAGGACACGCATCCATCGGGCATCGAGCTGGGTGTCGTTGTTAATCAAAGCGACGAACTCGCCCCGACTGCGATCGATGCCGAGCTGGATGGCGCTGGCGAAGTTGTTGCTGGTGTTTTCGGTGACGGTGACGCTCGGGTAGGTTTCGCGCAGGTATTCCACCGAACCGTCGGTCGAGCCGTTGTCGATCGCCAGGATCTCCAACACCGGATAGTCGAGCGCGAGCAGCGAGCCGATGCAGCGATCGAGGTGGTCGCGTCCGTTGTAGGTCACGACGATCGCCGAGCAGAGAGAAAAGTCGGTCATTGTGGTACGAGAATTGGCGATCGGGACGGCTCCATTATTCCAGCCTGGGAACGCGACTGAGTTTAGCCTCTGCTAAAGAAGAGGCCGAAGCAAGGCAATTAGCTCTGGCAATTTATTCTCGATGACATCAAAAATCACATCCAAATCGAGCTGGTCGTACTCGTGAACGATAACGTTACGCATTCCGGCGATTTCTCGCCAGGGAATCTCTGGATGTTGCTGGCGAAATTCCGCCGAGAGGCGCTTCGTCGCTTCGCCGATGATAACGATCTGGTACAGAATGGCCGACAGTTTTTCGTCGTTGTCGGCGAGTTCGGCACGGCTGAAGCCGTCAGCGTAGCGTTGGGCGCACTCGGCGGCGGTCACAATATCAATGAGTGATTCTCGATCGCGTTTCATAGATCGCGCGGGCGGAACCCAGAATGTTTTGTCGTCTCAGCCAGTTTTTGCTGCGGGCGATCGCGGCTTTGAAAATCAGATCGACTTTGCGATCGAAGATCTCTTCCAGCTCGTCGCGCATTTGCATCGTCTCGGTGAGGCCGCGCGTGGCGTTGGGGTCGATGTCGAGGAGGATGTCGATGTCGCTCTCGGCGTGAAAGTCGTCGCGGAGAACCGAGCCAAAGAGCGCGAATTCGGTGACGTGCCATTTTTCGCAGAATTCGGCGATCTGTTGCGTCGGTAGTTCGATCGCGGTGGTGAAGTCGGCCATCGCAGTGGAGTGGTTGGCGATCGCTTCCATTATTTCAGGCTTTGCGGGGCGGACTAGAATTGGGGCATCGTCGATCGCCGCTGGAACCGTGACCAAACAACAGCCGCCCGAGCGCAATCAGCAGGGTATCAACCTTAACGACAACGCGAAGATGAATGCCGAAAACGTGGCGCAAGTTTTTGGCGGCAATGTCGTTATCAACCAGTCAGGAGCTGCGAAGCGCGATCGCATCGAGAAAATCCTGCTGGACGCGGTGAAGACGGAGGTGGCGGGACGGCAGGAGTACGCGCTGCACAATCGGGTCTATATCGAGCTGGACAAGCGGGAAGACCCGAGCCAGGTGGTGCAGCCCTGGGAGTATGACGTGAAGGAGGGCAGCGCGGCGGCGGTGCGGTGTCCGGCGGGGATGTCGGTGGTAGAGGTGTTCGATCGCGAGGCGATCGGCGGGCGGCTGTTGATTCTGGGTGCACCCGGTTCGGGGAAGACGACGGTGTTGCTTCAGCTTGCGGAGGAGTTGGTGAAGCGGGCGTTGGCGGATGGGGATGCGCCGGTTCCGGTGTTGTTGAATTTGTCGGCGTGGAAGAAGGAGTTTAAGGATATTCGCGGCTGGATGGTGGCGGATCTGAAGCTGAAGTATGGGGTGAAGAAGTCGAAGGCGTTGGAGTGGATCGAGGAGCGGCGGATTTTGCCGTTGTTGGATGGTTTGGATGAGTTGATGTCGGAGCGGCAGGAGACTTGCGTTCGGGTGTTGAATGAGTTTCTAAACCGCGAGTGGCCTCAAGGTAGACCGTTGGTGGTGTGTTCGCGGTTGGAGGAGTATGGGGCGTATCCGACGAATTTGGGGCTGAATGGGTCGGTGACGTTGTTGCCGTTGTCGGATGGACAGATCGAGCGGTATTTGCGGGGGGCGGGGTGTGATTGGTTATGGGATGCGGTGAGGAAAGATTTGGAGGTAATGGATTTGGTGCAATCGCCGCTGATGTTGACAATTGTTATGTTGGTGAGTGATGGGTTACATGGGGCGGAGTTGGAGCGATGGCTAGGGGAGAGGGACACCACACAAAGTCAGAGATCGCTGATTACGTTCTATGTGGAGAGGCAGTTTAAACGACAGTATTTACGTGGATCGAGTTTACTCGCACAAAGCGGAGAAAATTCGCGCGTCTCGTATCGCAGCGATGCCGACAGGCGACGATGGCTAGGATGGTTAGCCCGAAGATTGCGCGAGCGAGGTCAGACCGAATTCTTCTTCGAGGATTTGCAAACAGATTTCCTCATCTCAAATTTGCAGAAGTCAGCTTTCATCTTCGTCACTGTGTTGACGGCCATTCTCATACTTTGCTTATTCCACCTTGCGGGGATAGTCATGATTGTTATTATGGCCTTCTCCTTTTGCATTATCGAATATAAACAAGACGACAATGCTTTCTTCCAGGCTTTGTCGGCATTTATGGGAGATTTACAGAGTCACTTCTACAAGAATCCTAAAGGAAACTCTTTTTTTGCTGTCTTGGTTGCGATGTTCTATGCTGGCTTCTCTATTTTGGAACTAGAACTGCTCACGAGCGGTCTTCCTGGATACTTTGAAGCGAGTATTGCGGTGATTTTCTTCTCATTAATCGCAAGTAGATTTATTCAATATACTAGTAAGATTAGACAGATTGAGATATCTAAAGGTAAGTCGGACAATCAACGCCTGTACCAATCCCTCATATCTTCGCTGTTCTTGGGAAGTGTTATTGCTCCATTCAGCCTCACGATATCGAGTGCGCTCTACGTTCAATACCTTACATATACCGATCTTGATTTATTGGAGTTCTTCCAGTTTGGCCTCACCTGCGGATTTTTCTTGGGGGCTATTTGTGGTGGCCTCCATAGGGTTATTGCCCATATATCCCTGCGTGTAAGTATCTGGCTTTTCGGCTTCGCATCTTTGGACTACAGCCGCTTCCTTCGCTACTGCACCGAACGCGGCTTCCTCCAGCGCGTCGGCGGCGGCTACCGCTTCGTCCACGCCCTCCTCAGAGATCACTTCGCCGACACCGAACCCTGCCCCGGCGACCCCACCGCACCCCCCGCCCGCTGAGCCACCGCCCATGAAAAGCATCAAAATCCGCCAGCGCGTCGGACGAGACGGCATCCTCCGACTCGAAATCCCAACCGAGATCGCCGATCGCGACCTCGAAATCGCCATCACCTACCAGCCCGCCGCTCCCGAAACCTCCCCCGAAATTCCCCTCGCCGACCTCTACGGCATCTGCGCCGACGACCCACTGGAAATCGACGACGGAGGCATCCGCGAAACACTCGACGAAGACCTCACCGGAGCCTTCGACTGAGAATGCCGCGTTACCTTCTCGATACCAACGTATGCGTCGTCTACCTCAAAAGTCGCTCTGCCTTCGTCCGCGATCGTGTCCTGGCAAAATCAACCAAAAACATCGCTGTGTCATGTACACCACAACCATCACCGACACCGGCCAAATCACCCTGCCCGACGAAATCCGCCAACACCTCAAACTCGTCAACGGTAGCCGCCTCGAATTCATCATCGACGGGCGTTGGTGAATTGAGCTAGGGTAAGAGAGAAGCTGCGTACGGAAAACCGCC